>Ga0307376_10000039_pt1 | contig 207116 bp, 189 predicted proteins | sample TR2MG_FD_202536 | JGI IMG/M metagenome (GOLD analysis project Ga0307376, IMG submission 202536) | Soil microbial communities from Risofladan, Vaasa, Finland - TR-2 | ecosystem: Environmental > Terrestrial > Soil > Coastal area > Acid sulfate soil | place: Finland: Risofladan, Vaasa...
GTCGATGAGAAGAACTGGCACTGCTTCGTCAATTCCGTCTATGACAAGAACTCGAAGAAGTGGACCTGCTTCAAGCGCAAGCACATCGACCTCGTCGATAAGTCCAAGCTCTTCAAGGCAGCCGCTCCTCACTGAATCTCCTTGGTTGTATGATGTCCCTCCCGGGCGCTCAGGCGCCCGGGCTTTTTTGAGGAAAACGAAATGGCCGACGACAACCCATTCCCGACCAGTCCGGTGATGCCGGAGATGTTCGACGGCGACAAGGTGATCCAGTTCAGCTGCCACAAGGGCATCGCCTGCTTCAATGCCTGCTGCAAGAACATCGACATCAGCCTGACGCCCTACGACATCCTGCGTCTGAAACAACGTCTGGGCGTCAGCTCGACCGAGTTCCTGGAGCTGTTCACGCTGCCCTACGAGATCGAAAAGGACGGCATCGCCGGCGTCAAGCTGCGCCCGGTCGAGGGCGGCAGCGCCTGCCAGTTCATGACCGACGAGGGCTGCAGCGTCTATGAGGACCGGCCCACCGCCTGCCGCTATTACCCGGTGGCGCTGCTCTCGATGCGCCGCCAGGACGAATACGTGGATCGCAACGCCTACGCCCTGGTCAAGGAGGAGCACTGCCTGGGGCACCTGGAGCCGCGCTCGATCAGTGTCGACGACTACCGCAAGGAGCAGGGCCTCACGGACTACGACGAGCTGGCCCGCGGCTGGCGCCAGTTGATCCTGAAGAAGAAGTCCTCGGGACCGAGCATCGGCAAGCCCTCCAAGCGCAGCCTGCAGCTCTTCTTCATGAGTTGCTACGACATCGACCGCTTCCGCGACTTCGTCTCCAGCGCCTCGTTCAACGCGCTCTACGACATCGCCGAGGAGGAGCGCACACTGTGGCAGGCCGACGACGTGGCGCTGATGCAGTTCGCTTTCCGCTTCCTGCGCCAGGTGCTGTTCGGCGAGGAGGAGGGGATCAAGATGCGCGAGGCGGCCGCGGAGGGGCGGCGCCGGCAGGTCCAGGACAACCGTCTGCGGCTCGAGCGCGAGGCCGCCGAGCGGCTGGCGCGGCAGAAAGACGACATGGCGGAGGATTGAGCATGCCCAGTCCGGACAGCCTGGTCACGCTGGCGCCTCAGCGCATAGCGTCGGAACCGTACTACCAGCCCACCGGGGACGAGGTGGCGCTGTTCGAAGCCGCCCATCGCCACCGCTTGCCGATGCTGCTCAAAGGGCCGACCGGCTGCGGCAAGACCCGCTTCGTCGAATACATGGCCTGGCGCCTGAATCGTCCGCTGGTCACCGTCGCCTGTCACGACGATCTCACCGCGTCCGACCTGGTCGGCCGCTACCTGATCGTCGGCGGCCAGACCGTGTGGATCGACGGACCCCTGGCGGCCGCGGTGCGGGGCGGCGCCATCTGCTATCTGGACGAGATCGTCGAGGCGCGCAAGGACACCATGGTGGTGATCCATCCGCTCGCGGACGGACGGCGCATCCTGCCGATCGACAAGCGCGGCGAGGTGCTGCACGCGCCCGACGACTTCATGCTGGTCATCTCCTACAACCCGGGTTACCAGAGCGTGCTGAAGGAGCTCAAGCAGAGCACCCGGCAGCGTTTTGTCGCCTGCGAATTCGATTATCCCGACGCCGCCACCGAAGCGGGCATCGTCGTGCGCGAATCGGGCCTGGCGCCCGAACTCGCCGCCAAGCTGGTGAAGTTCGCCCAGATGACACGCAACCTCAAGGGCAACGGTCTCGATGAGGGTGCCAGCACCCGGCTCCTGGTCCATGCCGGCCAGTTGATCGCCGCCGGACTCTCCCCCGCCGCCGCCTGCCGCGGCGCCATCGCCCAGGCCATCACCGACGATGCCGAGACGCTCGCTGCGGTGCAGGAGCTGTCCGCCTCGCTGTTCTGATGGGCGGCCTGCCTCTCGGGGAAATCACCCGGCGGCTGGAGGCCTGGCTGGAGGTGGAATTCACCCTGCAGGACGTCTGCGGATTTGCCCGGGCGATTGCGGCGCTGGCACCGAGCGAGCAGGACTTCATCCTGGACTGGACCCAGAAGCTCTCGGCGGCACACGTGCAGCTCGCCCATCTGTTCGCAGGCCAGGCACCCGGGCTGCTCGCGCGCGTAGATCGACGCCTGATCGACGCGTGGCTGGTCGAGGCGCTCGACGCCATCGACCGCGAGGGACTGCAGGCGGCGGTGGCGGTGCTGCGCGCTGCCGAGGGCAGCCTCGCGCTGCACCAGGGTCGTGCCGAGAGCGTAGCGCTGACCGATGCGCGCGGCATCTTGCTGACCATCGCCCGCGGCTTTTCCGGGCGGCGCCTGCAGCTCGAAGCGAGCGAGGGGGAGACCGCCTGGACCGACGGCGAGACCCTGCACCTGCCGGCGCTGATGGCGCGCCTGCCCTCGGCGGCCGACAACTTCGCCCTGTACAAGACGCTGGTGGCCATGCTCTGGGCGCAAGGACACTTCGGTACGACGCGCGCGCTGGCCGAGGGTGCGCTCTCGGGTCACCCCTCCCCGGCGCGGGCGCTGTCCTGCTTCAACGCGCTGGAGACCCTGCGTCTGGAAGCCTGCATCGCGCGCGAACTGCCCGGACTGGGCCGGGACATACGGCGCTTCAGGCAGCAGGGGGCGCCGCTGCCCCCCGCTTGGCGGGGCTACGCCGAGCGCCTGGGCGATCCGGATGCGGGCAGCCGCGACAGCCTCGAGCTCGTGCCCGAGGCGCTGTCCGCGGCGCTGCCGCCTCCCGCCCATCATCAGTGCGAGCTGCGGCCGGAGGCGGTCGTCGCGCGCATCGCGCGGGAAAAGATGCTGTTGCGCCTGCGCCTGTCCGAGCTGGCCGGACCATCGCCCGTGGCGCGGGAGGGAGAGCAGGCCAGGCGCTTCGAGCTCAAGCGGCATGAGGATCAGAGCGGGACCCCGGGCGAACTGGAGTTGTTCCTGGGCGATGCGCCGGTGGCCCCGCCCGAGGACGTGCGCCAACTGCTCGCTTCGGTGCGCTTCGATTTCGGCGACGTTCCGCCGGAGTATCTGCAGGCGGCGGGGCCGGGCGAATACGCTGCCGAGCGACAGCGCGAGACCCGGAGAGACCCGGATCAGGTCTGGCAGGGCAGTTATCACGAGGAGGGAGCGGTCCTGTATCCGGAATGGGACGTCGACCGCGGTCACTATCGCAAGAACTGGTGCGTGATGCGCGAGAAGGACGTGCCGCCCGGCGACCTGGATTTCATCCGCAACACGCTGGTGAAGCACGGCGCGCTGGTGCGGCGGCTGCGCCGCAGCTTCGAGAGCATGCAGCACGAGGAGCGCCTGCAGAAGCGCCAGGCGCACGGCGAGCACGTCGATCTCGACGCGCTGGTCGAGGCGCTCTCCGAGTTGAGCGGCGGCGGCGAAATGAGCGAGCTGCTGTACGCGCGGCTCTCCCGTACCGGACGCAACGTCGCCGTCGCCTTCCTGGTGGACATGAGCGGATCGACGAAGGGCTGGGTGAACGACGCCGAGCGCGAGGCGCTGGTGCTGATGTGCGAGGCGCTGGAAACCCTGGGCGACCGCTACGCGATCTACGGTTTTTCCGGGATGACCCGCAAGAAGTGCGAGCTGTTCCGCATCAAGCGCTTCGACGAGCCCTACGACGATGAGGTCAGGGCGCGCATCAGCGGCATCCGGCCGCAGGACTATACCCGGATGGGCTTCGCCGTCCGGCATCTGTCGCGCCTCTTGCTCGACGTCGAGGCCAGGAGCCGCCTCTTGATCACGCTCACGGACGGCAGGCCGGAAGACTACAACGACCACTACCGCGGCGAGTACGGCATCGCGGATACGCGCCAGGCGCTGCTCGAGGCGCGCCGCGCCGGCATCCATCCGTTCTGCATCACCATCGACCGGGAAGGGCGCGACTACCTCGCGCGTTTGTACGGCCCGGCGCGTTTCGTCGTGCTCGACCAGGTGGCGGCGCTGCCGCTCAAGGTGGCGGAGATCTACCGGCGGCTGACCGTATGATCAGGGCGGATCACGGCCCCGGCAGCGGCTCGAAGCCGGGGCAGGCGATTGTCGATAGCAGGAAGATATCCTTGAATCGGCAATAAGCGGTATCGCCGCGGACCGATCCGTAAGCCGAGCTGACGATGTTGAGGCCGGGGATCAGGACTTCGAGTTGCTCGGGCTCGGCGACGAAGTGCCGGCATTGCCGGCAGGTCAAGGCTGCTGTCATGGTGGCTTGGGCGCGGGGCGGGCTCCGCCCCGCGCCCGATGCTCACATGGCCGACCAATGATCCGCAAACACGTGGGCGGAGAGGTAATAGCCGAGCACGACGTTCACCGCGACACCGATCGTGAAAGCGGAAAAAGTCTTCCACCCGACCGCCTTGAGTTCACGGAAGCGGGTGGTCAGCCCGATGCTCAGGAAGCAAAACAGAAACGCCCAAGTGCGCAGGGAGACCAGGGGCATGATCAACGCGGGCTTCACCGTCTGGTTGAACTCGTCGGTGGTATAGCCGCTGGTCACCAGCGTCATCAGCAGCGAAGCGACAAAAAAACCGATCACGAATTTGGGGAAGCGCCGCCAAATTTCCTTCGCCTCCGGTTTGCTCCCGGTCTCCTTCTTCTCCCAGACCACGGTGGCGATCAGCGCCCAGACGATAGACCAGATGCCGATCCACAGGTCGCGCCCGATGACCTTCATCAGCGTGAAGGCCTTGATCGCTGCGTCCTCATGTCCCGCCATTTTTCCGTAGGCGCTGGCCGCGGCGAAACCGGCCGCATCGGCGAATTCGGAGGTGCCGATCCAGGCGCCGGCCACCCCTGAGGAGAGCCCGAGCGCCTGCGAGACAAAAGGCAGAACGAGGATCATCACCAGCGCCCAGCCCACCACCAGCGTGACCGAGGTGTAGAGATCGTCCTTTTTCGCCCCGACCGCTGCGGCGATGGCCATCGAGGCGGAAACCCCGCACACCGATCCGCCCACCCCGATCACGGCCGCGAGCCGTCGGTCCAGCCCGAACAAGCGGGTCGCGCTGAAATAAATGACCGTGCATGTCACCAGGGAAATGAAGGTGGCCTGGACGATCGCGACCGGTCCGGCGGTCAGAACCAGGGTGATCGGGAAGGTCGCGCCCAAGAGAACGATGCCGAGCTTGACGAAGTACTCCACCCTGAAGGCGCTATCCATCCACTTGGGCAGGCTGACCACGTTGGCGATGATCAAGCCGACGACCAGCGCGACCAGCGGTGCTTCGAGATTGAACTTGGCGGCGTTTATCCATCCCGAGACGGAGAATATCGCCATGGATAGGACGTAGAGGAAAATGAAGGAAGGGATGAACTCCTTGAGTTTGATGCCCATGATGCGGCAACTCACGCCGAACAGCACCAGCCAGAAGATGAACTGCAGGAAATACAGGCTGGCGTTCTTGGCGAAGTGATCCGCCAGTTGGTCGGGAGACGACCATTTCAATCCCCCGGGATTGATCGCCAGCGCGGACAGCGCATGGCTGCCATTGTTGAAGAGAACGACCGCGACCGCCATCAGGCCGATACCAAACCAGATCGCCCACCAGTCTTCTTTTAAATACAACTCTTTCCATCCCATGGGTTGAGCCTTCTCGGGCTCACCGCTCTCGTTCCATGCGTCCTGTGTCTGTCCCATTACAAAACCCTCCTTGGCTGGCTACGTTTTTATAGTTCCCGGCGCTGATGCCGCCGGGCCATTGCGACAAGATTGCTCCGTGCAACGCCATACCCGCTGAGACTTTTATCAGACTGCAGACTTCGGATTCTATGGGCGCGTTCCTCCCTCCTTTCTTTAGTTGTTCAGCTTGAGTAAATTGTACCGCCGGCGCGACTATTTATCGAGCTCGGCTTTGATCTGTACGAAGGTCTTGGCGATTTCGAAGGTGAGAACCGGGACGCCGAGCTGGCGGCCGATCTGGGTGGCGGAGAAAATGCCGATCACCGCTTCCTTGCCGCTCGCCGCATCCCGTTCGACCACCAGGGCGTGCTGGCGCCCGACTTCCTTGAGCGTGGCGATGATGTGCCCGACTTCGGCGCGCCTCACCGTGGCGATGTCGAAAACATCGATGGCGCTGCGCGGCACCATCAGATCGGCGACGCAGAGTTCGCCGTGCCTACCGCCGTTTTCAGAGAGCATCTTGATCGGCTTTTCGCCCAGGGTGTCGCGGGCGGTCACCAGTCCCTCGATCTGGTGATCGGCGCCCAGGACCAGCAGCAATCGCACGCCGCGCGTGATCATCACCTGGTTGGCCTGGCTCAGCGTGGCGCTCGCCGCGATGGTCGCGGCGTCGATCCGGCGCAGGTCGGTCATCGCCGCTATGGCCGGGCTGTCCGCCTTGACCGGCTGCGGTGACTGGGCGCCGGGAGGCGGCTGGTAGGTCGCGCCGGCTTCCATCCTGGCCATCGGCAGGGGCTTGTAGACGGTTCTTTCCATCGCTCGGTCCTGTCGTTGCTGACGGCTGGGCCACTCCGTCCGGGCTCGATCCCGACCCAGGCTATTTCTTGGTGATCTCTTCCAGCCGGGTCGCCCGGATCAACTGGCCGTCCAGACCGGCGTCCTTCATGCTGCCGCCGTAGGCGACGCTCATCAACTGCGAATAGTACAGCACCGGCATGTTGAACTTCGTCCCTTGCTTCTTGTTGATCTCGGACTGATAGACTTCGACGTTGGCCTGGCACAGCGGGCAGGGGGTGACGATCATTTCGGCGCCGTGGTCGTAGGCGGATTCGACGATGTCGCGGATCTGCTTCTGGCTCTTCTCCGGCTCGGAGAAGGCCAGGGCGCCGCCGCAGCAGGTCACCTTTTGATCGTAGCTCTCGACCGCCTCGCCGCCCAGGGTCTCGACCATTTTGTCGAGATACTTCGGGTTCTCGAAGGACTCGCCGGCTATGCCGAAGGGGCGGTTGGTCTGGCAGCCGACGTAGCCGGCGAACTTGACGCCTTCGAGCGGCTTCTTCACCGGCTTTTTCAGCTCGTCGTAGCCGAAATCCTCGATCAGCACCTCGACCATGTGGCGGATCTTGACCTCGGCCTTGTAGTGCAGACCGGCGGCGGCGAGCGCCTCGTTGGTCTCCTGCATCAGGGTGCTGCTGGCGTCCAACCGGTCCTTGGATTCGCGCGCCCCGAGCCAGCAGGCGGCACAGGTGGCGACGATGTCCTGGCCGGGCAGATGGGTCTCGGCCAGGGCAAAGTTGCGCGCGTTGATCGCGATGCGCGGCAGCTCGCCGCCCTCGGCGTAGCCGATCGAGGCGCCGCAGCAGTTCCAGTCGGGAATTTCGGTGAGCTTGACGTCGAGCGTCTTGCACATCGAGTTCACCGAGGTCAGGTAGTTCGAGGCCGAGGCCTTGAGCTGCGAGGAGCAGCCGGGGTAGAACGCGTATTCCTTCTTTGCCATTTCTCTCTCCGTTGAAGCGGCCGGTCAGCTGACCAGACCCTTCTTCTTGTCCTCGATTTCGCGCGCCTTGGCCACGATCGCGTGGAAGCCCCGGAGATCCTTCAGGCCGTGTCCGCCGAAGATCTCCATCGGGTTCAAGCGCTTCGCCTTCATCATTCCCAAGCCTATGCTCTGCATTCCCAGCGCGGTCTTGATGCCGGCGACGAGGCCGTCCTTGAAATAGAGGCCGAGCGTCAGCTTGAGTTCATTGACGCGGCCCTTCTTGACCAGGTTGTTCCAGAACAGCGTCGCGAACTCGCGCGTCGGCTGGTTCTTCGGCGCCAGCCCCAGGCGATGGGCGTAGCTCGCCAGTCCGTGCATGATGTGGGTGATCGGCAGCTGCCGCGGGCAGCGCACCACGCAGTTGTAGCAGGAGGTGCACATCCACATCGAATCGGAGGAGAGCACCTCCTCGCGCTTGCCGGCGCGGATCATCATGAACAGCTTCTGCGGCGAGTGCTGCCAATGCGCGCCGAAGGGGCAGGAGCCGGCGCAGACGCCGCACTGCATGCACATCTTGACCCATTGGCCTTCCTCGACGCGTTCTTCGACCTCCCTCAGGAAGTCGTTGCGGTAGCGTTCCACGGCCTGACTGTTGTGCTCGCTCATTTGCTGAGTTCCTTAGCCGAAGCCCTTCATGGGCGACATGCCGATTTCGACGATCTTCGCCACGTAGTCGTTGATCAGAGCGGCCACGCGCGCATTGTCGGTGATCGCCACCTCGTAGCTGGCGACGCGCTCGACCTCCAGGCCGAGCTGTTTCAGCGTGTCGTCGATCTTGCTCATGCGGTAGGTGGCCAGCTCCGAGCCCTTGACGAAGTGGCACTGGTAGTTCTCGCCGTGCTTGCAGCCCATCATCATCACGCCGTCGTAACCCGAGTTGAGCGCATCGGTGATCCAGATCGAATTCACCGAGCCCAGGCAGCGCACCGGGATCGCCCGCACGAAGGCCGAATAGACGTGATGCGCGAGACCGGCCATGTCGAGCGCCGGGTAGGCGTCGTTCTCGCAGGCCAAGATCAGGATGCGCGGCTTCTCGGAGAATTCGTCGGGAATCTCGACCGCCTTGATCTGGTTGCCGACGGTGTCCACCGAGTAGTTCTCGAACGAGATCACCCGCACCGGGCAGGCGCCCATGCAGGTGCCGCAGCGCCGGCAGCGCGATTCGTTGAACACCGGGAAGCGCCGCTCGTCCTCGTCGATGGCGCCGAACGGACATTCCACCGTGCAGCGCTTGCACTGGGTGCAGCCTTCCAGGCGCACCATCGGATAGGACAGATCCCCGACCCGGGGATGGGAAGCGCGGCCGGCACCGGCGTTCTCCACCGCCTGGATCGCCTTCATGGCGGCGCCGGTGGCGTCCTCCGTCGCTTGCGCCAGATCCATCGGCCGGCGCACCGGGCCGGCGGCGTAGATGCCGGTGCGGCGCGTCTCGTAAGGGAAGCAGATGAAATGCGAGTCGGTCAGGCCGTGGGTGAGCTGCGGCAGATCCTTGCCCTGACGGTAGTTCAGGTTGAGGATCGAGACCTGCTGGGTCTTGACCGGGTCGTCGTCGGCCAGCTCGATATTGACGCCCGAGTTCGGCACCTGGCCGGTGGCCAGAACGACCAGGTCGGCATCGATGGCGACTTCCTCGTCGAGGATCAGGTCGCGGAAATTCACCTTGCAGACGTCGCCGGCCGCCGCCACCCCGGAGGCCTTGCCCTTGGTGAAGATCACCCCCTTTTCCTGGGCGCTGCGGTAGAAATCCTCGCCCATGCCGGGCACGCGCAGGTCGGTATACATCACCACGGTGTCGACCGCGGGGTTGGCGTCCTTGAAGTACATCGCCTGCTTGATGCTGGTGGCGCAGCAGTGGCCGGAGCAGTAGGACAGATGCGTGCCGCTCTCGTCGCGCTGACCGGCGCACTGGATGAAGACCACGGATTTCACTTCCCGGCCGTCGGCGCGCTTGATCGGCTGGCCCTTGGCGGCCTTGGCCAGGACCTCGAGTCCGGCTTGATCGACGACGTTGGGCAGGCCTCCGCCCAACTCGGGCAGCTTGGCGATGGCATAGTTCGAGGCGCCGGTCGCCTGAATGATGGCGCCGACCTGTTCTTGGGCGACCGAGCCGCTCTCCTGCGCGAGCTTGACCAGGAAGCGTCCGGGCGCACCGCTGGTCTCGGCCAGCGTCGAATTCAGATGTATGCGAATGTTCGGATGAGCGCCGACCCTCGCCGCGAGTTCGGCCACGCCGGTCTCCTGCGGCTCGCGGTGAGGTTGCCGGAAGGGCACGCGCTTCCACAGCTTGCCCGCCCAGCCGCCGAGTTCCCCGGTCTTTTCGACCAGGACGACTTGATAGCCGGTCTCGGCCGCCTCCAGCGCCGCCGTCATGCCGGCCATGCCGCCGCCGACCACCAGGATGGTCTTGTTGTCGGCTTTGTTCGGGCTGCCCGCGGGCAGCTGCATCTTCTTCAGCTCGGCGCAACCCATGCGGAGATAGTCGTTGGCCATCTCCTGGCGCACCTCGTCGTGTTCCGCGCCCTCGGCGACGATCCAGATGACGCCCTCGCGCAGGTTGGCCCGGGCCATCGCCACCGTCGGAAAATCGAAGGCCTCGGTCTTGGCGCGGCGCGAGCAGGCGGCGATCACGAGGTGGCTGACGCCCTCGTTCTCGATGTCGCTCTCGATCATCGCCACGCCTTCGCTCGAACAGAGGAAGTCGTGGCGCTTGACCAACTGCATCTTGCCTTCCTTTTGCGCGAGCTTTTCCATTTGCGCCACGTCGAGCTTGTCGCCGATGCCGCAGCCGGCGCAGATGTACGCCGCAGTCTTCATTTCACTCATGGTACCGCCACCTCCGCAGCCGCAGTCTTGTGCACCACCTGGATCGCCCGCAGGGCCGCAGCCGTGGCGCTTTGCACCGAGCGGTTGACGTCCGTCGGGCTCGCCGCGGCGCCGGCGCCGAACTGGCCGCCGTCCTTCGAACCCTCGATGAAGCCCGAGGAGTCGACGACGATGTCGTCCGGCAGCTTGATGCCGTTGGCTTCCGGTTCCATGCCGATCGCCAGCACGACGAGATCGTGCTCCGTCGCGTAGCGGTGATAGCCCTCGGTGTCCACGCCGTGCAGGATCAGGTTGCCAGCCTCGTTCTGGGCGATCCTCGCCACCTTGGACTTGACGAAGCCGACGGTCGGATCCTGCTGGACCATGCGGTAGAAATCCTCGAAACGGTCGATGGCGCGGATGTCGATGTAGTAGATGGTCGATTTGCCGGGGTTGGCGGCATCGCCGGCGTAGGCTTCGCGCACGTACTGGCTGTGCTTGAGCGACGCCATGCAGCAGATGCGCGAGCAGTGGCGCAGGTGGTTCTCGTCGCGCGAGCCGGCGCACTGGATGAAGGCGATGTTCCTGGCGGGCACGCCGTCCGACGGACGCGCGAGCTTGCCGCCGGTGGGACCGTGGGGATCGGCCAGGCGCTCGAACTCGACGCTGGTGATGACGTTGGCAAAGCGGTCGTAGCCGTAGGGCTGGATCTTTGCCGCGTCGTAAGGCTTCCAGCCGGTGGCCCAGATCACCGATCCGACCTTGAGCTCGACCGTCTCCTCCTTCATGTCCAGATCGATCGCGTCGTACTTGCAGGCAGCCTTCGCCTTCTCGGCGTCGGGCGTACCTATGATGGCAGCGTCCAGCACGTAGCGCTGGGGGTGAGCCATGGCGTGCGGCAGATAGGCGAGCTTGGTCTGGGACAGGCCGTAGTCGTAGGGGTTCGGCATCTGTCCGGAGACGGCCCGGGCGCATTCGCCGCAGGCGGTGCAGTTTTCATTGACGTAGCGCGGCGAGAGTTTCAACTTGACCGTGTAGTCCCCGTTGCGGCCCGACACCTCGGTGACTTCGGCCTGGGTCAGCACCCGCAGGCGGCGATTGCCCCTCAACCGGCGCAGGTTGATCTCCAGGCCGCAGGTCGGGTGGCACATCTTCGGGAAATAACGATAGAGAAGCGCGGTGCGGCCGCCCAGAGTCGGGCTCTTCTCCACCAGGATCACCTGCTTGCCGCATTCGGCGGCCTCCAGGGCGGCGGTCATGCCGCCGATGCCGCCGCCGACGACCAGAATGGTCTGGCTGGTTGCGATTGAAGCCTTCACGGCTAGCCTCCAAGAGAAATCGTGCCTATCGAAGGAGCAATTCTAGCGAGGCCGATTAGCTATTCTCGCGCAAATTTTCCTATGAGCAAATAGATACTGTGAATAAAGCGCCCCGCCGATTACAAGCCGCTGCCGCCGGCGCCGGGCAGCATCCGAATCTCGAATTTCATGAGCGCGAGATCGCCCAGCACCCAGGTCGCCGCCGGTGCGCCCAAGCCGGCGACCGTGCCGGGATTGACCAGCCAGGTGCTGCCGCCCTTGATGTTGGCTTGCGCCCGCACCAGCGGATGGTGGCTGTGGCCGCAGCAGACCAGGTCGTAGTCGCCGGTGCAGGCCATGCCGTGGCCGATGTGGGGGTAGTGGGTGATGAAAATGCGCCGGCCGGCGAGCTCGATGGCGGCATCCATGCCGTGGTAGCAGAGCAGGCCGTCCGAGTCGCAGGCCAGGCCGGCGATGGCCACCGGGTCGCCGAGATTGTTGCCATGCACGACGTGCAGCGGCAGCGCCAGCTTCAGCGCGGCGCGCAGCGTGTTGCCGCCGATGACGTCGCCGCAGTGGAGCACCACCTCTGCGCCTGCCGCCTTGGCTGCTCCCACGGCGGCGGCCAGCAGTTGGGCGCGGTCGTGACTGTCGGAGACGATGCAGATTTTCACTGGACGAAGGAGGTGCCGGCGACGATACCGAAGATGCTGTCCAGGGAGAGCTCGCGGATCAGCCGGTCGACTTCGGCCTGGCCGTGCTCCTTCGCCACTTCGGCGAGGATCAGCCGGGCGCCGTTGCGGTTGTAGCCGCTGCCGAAGGAGGCCTGGGTGGCGAGCAGCTGTCGCGCTTTTTCGAGCGTCATATCACGGTCGGGCCTAAATATTCCTCTTCGTCGGCCGCCTTGCCGACGCCGTGAGCCCCGGCGCGCGTCCGCTCGTGATCGGCCTGAACCTGCAGCAGCGTGACCACGCACTCGGAGAGGTCGTCATAGAGGTCGCGTCCGGTGCCGAACTGCTCCTGCGCGGAATAGAAGAACTGGCAGCGGAAGCGGGACTCACCCAGCTTGCAGACGACGAACTCGGCGCCGCGCTGGGACCAGTAGAGCGTCGGGCAGATCGTCGTCTGTTCCGAGCCGGGATCGAGCTGCAGTTCCGCCTCGGCCAGTTCCCAGGGAACCAGCCGCTGATAGCGCTCGAACAGAATCTGGCCGATCTGTTGCTGTTCGTTTTCGGTGAAATCGGGAATGGGGCTCATGGCGGGGTTCTTTCGTGGCGGGATGCCAGCCTGGCGACTCTACAGGGGTTGTTCAGGTTTAAACAATCACCAATGCTTATCCGAAAATAAAATAATCCGTGGTGGAGCGAGACGGCTTTGTGAGAGTATTGATTTTCTCTAATGTACCGACAGCCCGCTCGCGATGCAAGCCGCCGATCAGCCAGTGCAGGAAATCAAGCAGACCACCTGCTACATGTGCGCCTGCCGCTGCGGCATCCGGGTCCATCTTCGTGACGGCCAGGTGCGCTACATCGACGGCAACCCGGAGCATCCGCTGAACCAGGGCGTGATCTGCGCCAAGGGTTCCTCGGGCATCATGAAGCAATATTCGCCCGCGCGCTTGCTGAAGCCCTTGCGCCGCCGCGCAGGCGCCGATCGCGGCGTCGGCGAGTTCGAAGAGATCAGCTGGGAAGAGGCTTACTCCACCCTGGCCGAGCGCCTGGCCAGGATACGCGCCACCGACCCGAAGAAGTTCGCGCTGTTTACCGGCCGAGACCAGATGCAGGCGCTCACCGGCCTGTTCGCGCGCCAGTTCGGCACGCCCAACTACGCGGCGCACGGCGGCTTCTGCTCGGTGAACATGGCGGCCGGCATGATCTACACGATCGGCGGTTCCTTCTGGGAGTTCGGCGGCCCGGATCTCGACCGCGCCAAGCTGTTCGTGATGATCGGCACCGCCGAGGACCATCATTCCAATCCGATGAAGATCGCCATCGCCAAGTTCAAACGCGACGGCGGCCGCTTCGTCTCGATCAATCCGGTGAGGACAGGTTATTCCGCCATCGCAGACGAGTGGGTGCCGATCCGCCCCGGGACTGACGGCGCGCTGCTCCTGGCGATCATCCACGAGTTGATCAACAAGGGTCTTTACGATCGCGACTTTCTGGTTCGCTACACCAATTCCGGGCAGCTGGTGAATCTCGACGACAAGCACGACGAGTTCGGCATGTTCGTGCGCACCGAAGTGCCGGCGGAGGAAGCCTGCTACGACCCGCAGAACAAGTTGTGGTGGGACCGGAACAGCAACAAACCGGTGATCACCCACAGCGAAGGGGCAGACCCTTACCTCCTCGGCGAATTCAAACTGGCCGACGGCACGCCGGTCAAGCCCGCCTTCCAACTGCTCGCAGAGCGCGTGCAGGACTACACGCCGGAGTGGGCGGCGCAGCAGACCGGCATCCCCGCCGACACCGTCCGCCGCCTGGCTCACGAGATGGGCGTGACCGCGCGCGACCAGAGGATAGAGCTGCCGATCGCCTGGACCGACTCCTGGGGCAAGGAGCACGACACCGTCGTCGGCAACCCTGTGGCCTTCCACGCCATGCGGGGTCTCGCAGCGCACTCCAACGGCTTCCAGACGATAAGATCCCTGGGCATTTTGATGACGCTCCTGGGCACCATCGATCGGCCCGGCGGCTTCCGCCACAAGGCACCCTTCCCCCGGCCCATCCCGCCCTGCGCGCGGACGCCGAACACGCCGCTGGCGATCAAGCCCGACCATCCGCTGGACGGCCTGGCGCTGGGCTGGCCCGCCGACCCCGACGACCTGTTCGTCAATGAGGACGGCTCCCCGGTGCGCATCGACAAGGCCTTCTCCTGGGAGTATCCGCTCTCGGTGCATGGCCTGATGCACAACGTCATCACCAACGCCTGGCGCGGCGACCCCTACCAGATCGACACGCTCTTGATCTTCATGGCCAACATGGCCTGGAACTCGACGATGAACACCGTCGAGGTCAGGAAGATGCTGAACGACCGCGATGAACAAGGCGAGTTCAAGATCCCCTTCCTGGTCGTCTGCGACGCCTTCCAGTCGGAGATGACCGCCTTCGCCGATCTGATCCTGCCCGACACCACCTACCTCGAGCGCCATGACGTGATGTCGATGCTCGACCGGCCGATCTCGGAGTTCGACGGCCCGGTCGATTCGGTGCGCATCCCGGTGTTGCCGCCCTCGGGCGAGTGCAAGCCCTTCCAGGAGGTGCTGATCGAGCTGGGCACGCGCCTCGCGCTCCCGGTCTTCGTGACCCAGGATGGCCGCCGGAAGTATCGCGACTACCCCGACTTCGTGGTCAATTACGAGACCGAACCGGGATCGGGGATAGGCTTCCTCGCCGGCTGGCGCGGGCGCGGCGGCGAGAAGTTCATGCGCGGCGAGCCCAATCCCAAGCAGTGGGAGATGTACGCCCAGAACAACTGCCATTACCACTACAGGCTGCCGCGCTCCTACCAGTACATGAGGAACTGGAACCAGGGCTACCTGGAATGGTCGCAGCGGATGCGCATCACCCGCTACGCCGAACCGATCCTGATCCACCTCTATTCGGAGGTGCTGCAGAAGTTCCGCCTGGCGGCGCAGGGTAAGGGCATCACGCGCAAGCCGCCGGCGCATCTCGCTCAAAGGATAGCGACCTACTTCGATCCGCTGCCCTTCTATTACGAACCGCTCGAAGTGGCGGCGAGCGACCGGCACAAGTATCCGCTCGCCGCGGTGACGCAGCGGCCGATGGCGATGTACCACTCCTGGGATTCGCAAAACGCCTGGCTGCGCCAGATCCACGCCCACAACTACCTGTTCGTCAATGTCAAGACCGCCCTGTTGGCCGGCATAGCCGACGGCGACTGGATCTGGGTCGAGTCGCAGTGGGGCCGCGTGCGCTGCATGGCGCGGACGAGCGAGGCGGTCGAGCCGGGCACGGTATGGACCTGGAACGCCATCGGCAAGGCCGCCGGCGCCTGGAACCTGACGCCGGAGGCGAACGAGTCGCGCCAGGGCTTTCTGCTCAATCACCTGATATCCGAAGAGCTGCCCTCCGCCGGTGGTGCGCCTTGGTCCAACTCCGACCCGGTCACCGGCCAGGCGGCCTGGTACGACGTGCGCGTGAGAATCTACAAGGCCGGCATCGATGAACCCAAGGAGAGCTTCCCGCAGTTCGCGCCGCTCAAGCCCGCTCCCGGCATGGCGCAGCGGCCCGCCTGGCTGGCCTATTTCGCGGGAGCAAAAAAGGGCCAGCCCCCCGGCCCCCGTTCCACGGCCGGCTTTGCACAGCCGGCCGGCTCCGGCGGCAAGGAGCAGCGCTCCACGCAACCCCGCCTTCGCCCCAAGGAAGGGGGCGGCAAATGACGCAACTGGCGCTGGTCATCGACCTCAACGTCTGCGTCGGCTGCCAGGCCTGCGTCACCAGTTGCAAGGAATGGAATACCTCCGGCGCGGCCGGGACGATGTCGGACGAGCGACCCTACGATCACGACCCGACCGGCACCTTCTTCAACCGCGTGCAGACCTTCGAGGTCGGCGAGTATCCGGCCACCGAGACCGTGCATTTCCCCAAGTCCTGCCTGCACTGCGAGGATCCGCCCTGCGTCCCGGTGTGCCCGACCGGGGCATCCTACAAGCGTCCCGCTGACGGCATCGTCCTGGTCGATTACGACAAGTGCATCGGCTGCAAATACTGCTCCTGGGCCTGCCCCTACGGCGCGCGCGAACTGGACGAGAAGCAGAAGGTGATGAAGAAATGCACCCTCTGCGTCGACCGCATCTACGACCAGGCCCTGCCCGAGCGGGACCGCAGGCCGGCCTGCGTCCTGGCCTGTCCGACCTCCGCCCGCCTGTTCGGCGACATTCACGATCCAGCCTCGGCGGTGTCGCTGGCGATACGCGAGAGCGGCGGCTACCAGCTGATGCCGGAATGGGGAACCCAGCCGGCCAACCACTATCTGCCCAGGCGCAAGACCCGGCTCAGGATCCACGACGACGAACTCGAGCGCGCCGAAAATCCGCTCAAGATCGACGGCCAACTGCCCAAGCCGGCGAAGTCCGATCCGGCCCTGGACGACGTCACTTCCTGGTAAGCATCGTGCGTCCCGCCATTTCCGTCATCCTCCTCACGACCCTGATCGGCGCCGGCCAGGGCCTGTTCCTCGCCTTGTTCACGGCGCAGTCCTACGCCCTGTTCGACCTGCTCCCGGTCCAGGACGGCCGTTCCTTCTACGCGCAGGGCAGCCTGCTGGCGCTGGCCCTGCTGACCGTCGGCCTGATCGCGTCCTTCTTCCACCTGGGCCGCCCCGAGCGCGCCTGGCGCAGCGCCGCGCAATGGCGGAGTTCCTGGCTGTCGCGCGAGGTGATCGTGCTGCCGGCGTTCATGGGCCTGGTCCTGCTCTACGGCTTGGCCCACTGGAGCGGGGCGGCGCCGGTGCTGGCGATCCTGCCCGGCGGCATCCCGATCGACGTCACGGTGGCGCTGGGCATCCTCGGCACCCTGCTCGCATTCCTGCTGTTCGTGTGCACCGGCATGATCTACGCGTGCATACGTTTTCTTCCCGAGTGGCACTCGCCCTTGACGGTGATCAACTACATCCTGCAGGGCGGAGCCTCCGGCTTCACCCTGGCGACCCTGTTCGCCAGCCACGCCGCGCCCGAGCTCACCGGTTTCTTCGGCGGCTGGGCGCTGATCATCACCTTGCTCGGCCTCGTCGGCCGGAGCGCATCGCTGTTGCGCAACGCCCGGCTGGTGCCCAAGTCCTCGCTGCAGACGGCGATCGGTATCAAGCATCCGGTGATCGCGCAGCGCTCCCAGGGCTTCATGGGCGGTTCCTTCAACACCCGGGAATTTTTCCACGGACAGACGGCGGCGCTGTTCTCCTCGATCAAGTGGCTGTTCCTGCTGGGTGCCTTCGTGGCGCCGACGGGTTTGCTCGCCCTGGGACTGCTGGCGCATTCGGACTCTGCCCTGGCGCTGGCTGCCCTGGTGCAGTACTGCGGCCTGCTGGCGGAGCGCTGGTTTTTCTTCGCCCAGGCCAGTCATCCGCAGAATATTTACTATCAGCGTATTTCCTGAGCGGGGAGGGAGCCGCCGCATGGTTTTTTGCAAGCGCATCACGTCTGACCCGATCGGCCAGGAGGTGTAGAGTGTTGAACTCTGCGCCGAGCTGGTTTATAAGGATTATCTTTTTCCACGCCCAAACTGTGAGGAAGCGAAATGAACTTTGACAAGGAACTCGATGCCCGCGGCCTGAACTGCCCACTGCCCATCCTGCGCGCGAAAAAGGCGCTGGCAGAAATGAGCGGCGGCCAGGTGCTGCGCATCCTGTCCACCGATCCCGGATCGGTGAAGGATTTCCAAGCCTTCGCCAAGCAGACGGGCAACGAACTCTTGGGCAGCGGCGAGAACAACAAGGAATTCGAGTTCTTCCTGAAGCGCAAGTAAGGCTGCAGCCCGCCCGGCCTTCGGCATGGACGCCGCGCAGCCAACGGCAGATGCCGGCAAGACCGTCGTCATCGTCATGACCAGCGGCCCTTCGACGCCGCAGCGCTGCGCTACGCCGTTCTTCATCGGCATGCTGCTGGCCTCGATGGATGCCGAGGTCTCCCTATTCTTCACCATGGAAGGGGTGCTGCTGACCCGGCGCGGCGTCGCCGATAGGCTGGTGGCGGCGCCCGGGGGCAAGTCGATCATGCGCTTCATCCGCGAGGCCAAGGAGGCCGGCGTCAAACTCTACCTGTGCCGCCCGGCGATGCCCGGCTACGAGATCTTGGATGATGAAGTCATCGACGAGATCGACGAGGTTTCGAGCGGCGGCGTTCTGGCGGAAATGATTCTGTCCTGCGACAAGGTGCTGTTCTTCTGAACGCGCCCTAGGAACCGCGAACCATGGCGATCGTCAACAATTGCCCCCTGCCCGATGAGTTGTTCTACGACGTAGACAGCAACGTCTGGGCGCGCCGGGAAGCCGACGGCACGGTCACCGTCGGCATGACCTCCTACGCCTGCAGCCTGGCCGGGGAACTGGTCGCCTACCTGCCCAAGAAGGTCGGCACCCTGATCGAGCGGGGGAAGTCGCTGGCTTCGGTCGAATCCGGCAAATGGGTCGGCCCGATCAAGGCGCCGGTGAGCGGCGAGATCATCGGCATCAACGAGGCCGTCGCCGCCCGGCCGTCGCTGATCAACGCCGATCCCTACGGCCAGGGTTGGGCGGTCAAAATGCAGCCGGCCGACTGGGATGGCGAGGCGGGCCGGCTGGTCACCGGCAGCGCCGTCGCCGCAGCCTTCGAGACCAAGATGGCCGCCGACGGATTCGTCGGCCGCTGACGCTCCACATGACCCCCTGGCTGGAGTCGCTGTCGCGGGTCGAGGCGCTGGCGGACCTCGAGCTCGATGAAGCGCTGGTGGCCGACATGGAGCGGCAGCGCACCCCGGCCGAGATCCGCTTCCACACCCCGGGCTTCAAGGCCTACGCCAGCAGCGAGATCCGCGATTGCGGCGGCAACGCCTGGCCGGCGGTATCGATCACCGGCAATGACTGCGCGCTGCAGTGCGCCCATTGCCGGGCGCGGGTGCTGGCGGGCATGCTGCCGGCGCGGACGCCCGAGGAGCTCTGGCGCGTCGCGAACGAGCGCATCGCCGCCGGGGCGCGGGGCATGCTGCTGTCCGGCGGCTCGAATCGCCGCGACGAGATCGAGTACGGCCCCTTCTGTCCGACCCTGCGCCGCATCAAGAATGCATATCCGAATTTCAAGATCGCCGCGCACACCGCGCTGGTCGATCGCGACATGGCCGGGCGCCTGGAAGCTGCCGGCGTCGACGTGGCGATGCTCGACATCATCGGCGCCCAGCGGACGATCAGGGAGGTCTACCACCTGAAGCGCGGCGTCGCCGACTTCGAGGCCGCGCTTCGGGCCTTCGGCGAGACCTCGCTCAGGGTGGTGCCGCACATCGTCATCGGCCTGCACTTCGGCGGCTTTCTGGGCGAACGCGCAGCCCTCGAAATCGTCGCGCGCCACCGGCACGACGCGCTGGTGCTGGTCGTCGCCATGCCCCATTACGCCGCGCCCAGCCGGCCCTTCGCGGTGCCCGACAGTGCCGAGGTCGGGCGCTTCTTCATGGCGGCGCGGCGGGCACTGCCCGATACGCCGCTGCTCCTGGGTTGCGCCCGCCCGGCCGGCCGGGCCAAGCAGGAGATCGACGCCTACGCGGTGATGGCCGGGATGAGCGGCATCGCCCATCCGGCGGAGGGTATCGTCGAACTGGCGGCGCGACTGGGGCATGAAGTGAGCGTCAGTCCGTCGTGCTGCTCGATCGCCTTCGGCGACGAGCTGCTATCCGAGCCATCGGCGAGCATCCAGAACATCATCGCGCAGGAGCGCTTGGAGCGCGCAGCGGCCGGCAGGATCTGCGGCATACCGGTGGTGGCGGCGCCGGAGGCGGCCAGATGACGCCCCGCTGGCGGCTGATCGACGCCGGCGTCCGCCCCGCCGCCGAGCACTTTGCGGTCAACCGCGCGTTGCTGGAAGCGCGCGGGCAGGGCGGGCCGAGCACGCTGCGCTTCCTGCAATTCGCGCCGTCGGCGCTGCTGGGCTATCACCAGAGCGCGGAGCAGGAGTTGCGGCTCGACTACTGCGCCGAACACGGCATCGCCATCCAGCGGCGGATCAGCGGCGGCGGTGCCATTTATATGGACGAGACCCAGTTCGGCTGGGAGCTCTACCTGCACCAGTCGGAAATCGGCAGCCACGACATGGCGGCCATCGCCAGGCGCATCTGCGAGGCAGCGGCACGCGCCGTCGCAAGCTTCGGCCTCGATGCCCGGTTCCGCCCGAGGAACGACATCGAGGTCGACGGCCGGAAAATCTCCGGCACCGGCGGCGTGATGGACGGCGAAGCACTGCTCTACCACGGTACGCTATTGGTCGAATTCGACGTCGAAAAAATGCTGCGCATCCTGCGCATCCCGGCGGAAAAACTCTCCGACAAGGCGATCGCCGACGCCCGCAGCCGGGTGGTGAATCTCGCCGAGCTGCTCGGTTTCTCGCCGCCGCTCGCGGAGGTCAAGGCGAGCTTGCAGCAGTCCTTCGCCGCCGAGTTCGGCGTCGTCTTCGAGCCGGGAGGTCTCACCGCCGGCGAACTGGCGCTGTACCAGGCCGCCTTGCGCGAGATCGACAGCTCCGAGTGGATCAACCTGGTGGACAAACCACGCTCGGATCTGCCCGTCCTCGAAGCCTGCAGGAAGTTTTCCGGCGGTCTGCTGCGCGCGGCGCTGGCCTGCGACCGTCCGGGCGGAAGGCTCAGGCAGGCATGGTTTTCCGGCGACATCTTCGTCAATCCGCGCCGCACCGTGGCCGACCTCGAGGCGGCCCTGAAGGATGTTGCGCTCGATGACATCGGACCGACGGTGCGCGCTTTCTTCTGCGCAAGAGACTGCGACATGCTGGGCCTGACGGCGGAGGACTTCATCGCCGTGCTGCATCAGGCTCTGAACCAGGAGCAGTCGCCCCGGCCATGAGCGCCACCGCCGCGCACGCGCTCCAGCTGTATCGGCCCAACACCCGGGTCAGGACGCCCCTGATGCGCTCGCCGCAATACGTCCAGCTGTCCACCGCCGCTGCGATCACCCTGGGCTTGCTTCCGGGCGCGATGCACCGCACCGCCTGCACCCACTGCCTGAATCTGCTGGTGACCTACGCCGAGGGCTGTCGCGCCAACTGCGCCTATTGCGGGCTGGCGCGGCACCGCGAGGAAGCGCGCGACTTCGCCGACCGCAACTTCATCCGGGTCGACTGGCCCAGCGCGCGCTATGCCGACATCATCGAGAGGGTGCAGCGCGGGGCGGACCGGGGGCGATTCCAGCGCATGTGCATTTCGATGATCACCCATCCGGACTCGAACCGGGACACCTTCACCCTGCTCGAACAGTGGCGGCGCGAGCTGCCCCGGATCCCGGTGTCGATACTCTCCAATCCGACCACCCTGGAACGAGACGATCTGATCCGCATGCGCGAGCTCGGCGCGGATATTTTCACCGTGGCGCTCGATGCCGTGACGCCGCAGATCTTCGAGCGCACCCGCGGACGCGGCGTCCGCTCGCCGCATCGCTACCAGAAGTACCGGCAGGCGCTCGACTGGGCCGCCGAGATCTACGGCCCCGAGCGCTTCGGTGCCCACCTGATCTGCGGCCTGGGCGAGACCGAGCAGGAGATGCTCCGGGTCTGCCAGGAGATCCGGGATCTGGGTGGCCACAACCACCTGTTCGCCTTCTATCCCGAGTGCGGTTCGCTGATGGAGGACTGGCCGGCCTGCGACCGCGGCCAGTGGCGGCGCGTCCAGCTCGGCCGCTACCTGATCGACTACCAGGGTGCGCGTTACGAGGACATGCGCTTCGACGACGACGGCAGGCTGGTCGATTTCGGTCTGCCCGAAGCGGCGCTAGACCGGCATATCCGCTCGGGCAAGCCGTTCCGCACCGCGGGTTGCCCGGGATCCGGGGACGGCGACGTGTCGGCCTGCAACCGGCCCTACGGCGATTCTCGGCCGAGCGACATCTATTCCTTCCCTTTCGCCTTGACGCCGCGCGACGTCGCCATCGTCGAATCCCAACTGCATGGCCAGGATGTCGCCGCCGGGCCGGCCGCGGAAGACGATTAGCCCCTAGATAATAAAGGGCTATTGGGTTATAAACACAATTGCTTCGCTATTAAAGCAAGACTTGTCTCATCATCACGACATTCGTTCAAACATGAATACCCGCGCGGCACAGCCGCCGGGCCCGACCGAGGAGGAGTGACATGGGTGCGACCCCCGAGATAGCCAGCATCGACGAACTGATCAAGCAGCGGCTCGACGAAATCCTGCCGCAGCGGATCGAAGCACAATTGCGCGAGCGGGAAGAGAGCCGCACCCCTTCGATGGCCATCATCGCCACCAAGGGCACGCTCGACTGGGCCTATCCGCCCTTCATACTCGGCTCGACCGCCGCCGCGCTGGGCTGGGACGTGTCGATATTCTTCACCTTCTACGGTCTCAATCTGCTGAAGAAGGACGTCTCCAATCTCAAGGTGAGCCCCCTGGGCAATCCGGGCATGCCGATGAAAATGCCCTTCGGCCCGGACTGGTTCAAGAGCCTCAACTGGAACATTCCCAACCTGCTCCAGGCCGGCATCCCGGGTTTCGAATCGGTGGCCACGCTGCTGATGCAGCAGACCATCAAGAACAACGGCGTGGCCAGCATCTCCGAGTTGCGCTCCTTGTCCCAGGAGGCGGACGTCAAGTTCATCGCCTGCCAGATGACCGTCGAGCTGTTCGGCTTCAGCCACGACGATTTCATCGCAGGTATCGACTACGCCGGCGCCGCGACCTTCCTGCCGGTGGCGCAGAAGGCCGACGTCAGCCTGTTCATGTGAATTTGTTTGGCAACAGTAGGTGCTGCGCTGCTCGCGATTCGAGCTTTTTGAACCAACCGTTCCCGTTTCGAGGAACCCAATAACCCCCCAGAGGGGAAGGAGACAAGATGAAAGTTAGGCAAATCGTATTGTCGCTCGCCATCGCCGGCCTCGCCAGCCCGGCATTCGCGACCGACGGCTATTTCTCGGACGGCTACGGCATGAAGGCCAAGGGCATGGCCGGCGTGTCCATCGCCCTGCCGCAGGACGCCCTGGCTGCCGCCAACAACCCGGCGGGCATGGTCATGGTCGGCGACCGGGTAGACTTCGGCGTCGACTGGTTCAGGCCGACGCGCGGCGCCGACGTCGTCGGCAACCAGGCTGGCCTGGCCGGGAGCTACAACGGCAACGACAAGCAGAATTTCATCATTCCCGAGTTCGGCTATAACAAGATGCTCGGCTGGGACATGTCCGTCGGCGTTTCGGTCTATGGCAACGGCGGTATGAACACCCGCTACGCGACCAGCCCGTTCACCGCCTGGGGAGTCACGGGTCCGACGGGCATCAACCTCGAGCAGTTGTTCGTCGCGCCGACCTTCGCGATGAAGGCCAACAAGAGCAATGCGCTGGGCGTCTCCCTGGTGTTCGCCCAGCAGAGATTCGGCGCCACCGGACTGCAGCCGTTTGTGCCTATGTCCTCCAGCCAGGGCAACGTCACCGACCGCGGCAACGATACGACCACCGGCTGGGGCGCGCGTCTGGGCTGGACGGGACAAGTCAGCGACGCCGTCACCCTGGGGGCGACCTACGCTTCCAAGATCAAGGGCAAGTTCAGCAACTACAGCGGCCTGTTCGCCGATCAGGGCGAGTTCGACATTCCCGAGAACTACGGCGTCGGCATCGCGGTCAAGGCGACGCCTCTGCTGACGGTGGCGGCGGACGTCAAGCAGATCAATTACAGCAAGAGCCATTCCGTCGGCAACCCGATAGACAGCCTATTGAGCGGCGTGCTCTTGGGCGCGACCAACGGGCCAGGCTTCGGCTACCACGACGTGACGGTCTACAAACTGGCTGGGAGTTATGCCTACAGCAAGGATCTGACCCTGCGCGCGGGTTATAGCTACAACAAGCAGCCGATCCCGAGCAGCCAGACCTTCTTCAACATCCTGGCGCCGGCGGTCGTCGAAGATCACCTGACCTTTGGCGCCACCTGGACCCTGGCCAACCACAACGAGCTGACCTTCGCCTACATGCACGCCTTCAACAAGAACGTCGCTGGCGTCAATTCGATCGCTCCTAGCATGGGTGGCGGCAATGCCAACCTGCACATGTATGAAGACTCGCTGGGCATCGCCTACGGCATCAAGCTGTAAGCCGTGATGCGCTAGAGAACGGAAGGGCCGGAGGCGGGAACGCCCTCGGCCCTTTTTGTCGCCAAAATTGTTGCGGGAGGAGAGACATGTCTAAGATCCTGAGAAGCCTGGGCGTGCTGGTGATGGTGCTGGGCGCCGCCGGCGCCTTTGCCCAGGACACGCTGCTGAAGCCCTTCGTCCTGGCGTCTAAGGGACCGGGCGAGATGGCGCAGAAGGTGGAGGCCGTCAAGGCTGCGCTGACCCACGCCGGCTTCACCGTGGCCGGCAGTTACTCGCCCTATGCCGATGCCACCGTGATCGGCGTCACCGACGACGAGCTGCGCGATACCGCCGCCAAGTCGCCGATGGGCGGCTTCGGCGCCGCGATGCGCGTGGCCGTGACCAAGGTCAATGGCGAGCTGCAGGTCAGCTACACCAATCCGCCCTACTGGGCCAACGCCTACCGCATGGCCGGCGAGCTCAAGGAGACTTCTGCGAAGCTGCAGGCGGCGCTCGGACGGGTCGAGGAATTCGGCGCCAAGGGCTTGAGCGCGGCGGAACTGCGCAAATATCACTATATGTTCGGCATGGAGTACTTCACCGAGCCCAACACGCTCGCCAGCTACGGCAGCTACGATGCGGCGGTGAAGGCGGTCGAGGCCGGCCTCGCCGCGGGCAAAGAGGGCGTCACCCAGGTCTATCGCGTCGATGTGCCGGGCAAGCAGGAGACGCTGTTCGGGGTGGCGATGAAGGGCGAGGGCGACAACAAGCTGATGGACGACAAGTACATCATGAGCGAGATCGATTTCAAGGATGTCCGCTCCACCGCCCACCTGCCCTACGACATCCTGGTCTCGGGCAACAAGGTCTATGCGCTCTATGCGCGCTTCCGCATCGCCATCAGCTTCCCCGACCTGTCGATGATGGGCGCGCACAGCTTCATGAACATCATGAAGTCGCCCGAGGCCATCCGCAAGGCGCTGGCGCTCACCGTCGGCGGCAAGGCGGACGCGCGCTGAAGTGCCGCTCGGGCACAAGTACCCTGGGTTGTCCTCAGGTAAATGCTCCCTAGGGACAAAACGGGCACTAGCCTAGGCGGGCGAGCTGCGCGGAGAGCTTTTCGATGAGTGCGGCAAAGCCCGCCAGGCGCTCGCGCTCCTGGGCCACCACCTGGGCCGGGGCGCGTTCGACGAAGGACGGCAGGGCCAGCTTGGCTTCGGCTCTCGCCCGCTCCGTCTCGACCCGGGCGAGTTCCTTCGCCAGCCGCTCTCGTTCGGCACCGACATCGATCTCGATCTTCAGCATCAGGCGGAACTCGCCGACGATCTGCACCGGCGCGTCGCCCGGCGGCAACTCCGCCGCTGCGGCGACGGACTCCAGCCGCGCCAGCGCCTGGAGATAAGGGGCGAAGGACGAGATCGTCGCCGCGTCGCCGACGGCGACGAGTGGCACCTTCTGCGCCGGCGAAAGATTCATTTCGCCGCGCAGGCTGCGGCAGGCATTGACCATCTCCTTGAGCAGCGTCATCTGTGCCTCCGCTTTGGCGTCGATCCTTTCAGGCTGCGGTTGCGGGTAAGGCTGGCGCATGATCGAGTCGCCGGACTTGCCGGCGAGCGTCTTCACCGATTGCCAGAGCTCCTCGGTGATGAAGGGGATCAGCGGATGAGCGAGCCGCAGCGTCGCCTCCAGCACGCGCACCAGGGTTCTGCGCGTGGTCCGCTGCTGATCGGCGTTGCCCCGCTGCAACCGCACCTTGGCCAGTTCCAGATACCAGTCGCAGTATTCGTCCCAGACGAATTCATAGAGCGTGCGGGCGATCAGGTCGAAGCGGTATTCCTTGAAATGCGCGGCGATCTCGCTCTCGGCGCGCTGCAGCCGGCTGACGATCCAGCGGTCGGCGAAAGAGAAGTCTAGCGGAGCCGATTCGTCCAGACCGACGTCGACGGTTTCATCCCCGGTCCGGCAGTTCATCAGCACGAAGCGCGTGGCGTTCCACAGCTTGTTGCAGAAGTTGCGGTAGCCCTCGCAGCGCTGCAAATCGAACTTGATGTCGCGCCCCGGGCTGGCCAAGCTGGCGAAGGTGAAGCGCAGCGCGTCGGTGCCGAAGGCCGCGATGCCGTTGGGGAACTCGCGCCGGGTACGCTTCTCGATCTGCCCGGCCTGCCTCGGATTCATCAGGCCGGTGGTGCGCTTCTTCACCAGGTCCTCCAGGACTATGCCGTCGATCAGGTCGATCGGATCGAGCACGTTGCCCTTCGACTTGGACATCTTCTGGCCTTCGGCGTCGCGGATCAGGCCATGCACGAAGACTTCCCGGAAGGGGATCCTGCCGGTGATGTGCTTGGTCATCATCACCATCCGCGCCACCCAGAAGAAGATGATGTCGAAGCCGGTGACCAGCACCGAGGAGGGCAGGTAGAGGTCGAGCGCGGGGTTCGACTTTGCCGGGTAGTCCGGCGTCCAGTCCAAGGTGGAGAAGGGCCACAGCGCCGAGGAATACCAGGTATCGAGGACGTCCGGGTCGCGGCGCAACTCGCCTCGGTAGCCGCCTGCCGCCGCCTGCGCGCGCGCCTCGGCCTCGCCGTGCGCGACGTAGATCTTGCCCTGCTCGTCGTACCACGCCGGGATCTGGTGGCCCCACCACAGCTGGCGCGAAATGCACCAGTCCTGGATGTTGTTCAGCCACTGGTTGTAGGTGTTGACCCAGTTTTCCGGGATGAACTTTATTTCGCCGGAGGCGACGCAGTCGAGCGCCTTCTGGGTGATGCTCTTGCCATCCGAATCCGGCCCGACCGCGGCCTTGCTCATCGCAACGAACCACTGGTCGGTGAGCATCGGCTCGATCACCACGCCGGTGCGCTCGCCGCGCGGCACCATCAGCTTGTGCGGCTTGACCGCTTCGAGCAGCCCCTGGGCCTCCAGTTCGGCGACGATCCGGCGGCGCGCCTCGAAGCGGTCGAGGCCGCGATATGCTTTCGGCCCCTGCTCGTTGATCTTCGCGTCCAGGGTCAGGATGTTGATCGCAGGCAATCCGTGGCGGCTGCCCACCGCATAGTCGTTGAAGTCGTGGGCAGGCGTGACCTTGACCACGCCGGTGCCGAACTCGCGGTCTACGTATTCGTCGGCGATGATCGGGATCTCGCGGTGGCACAGCGGCAGCACCACGGCCTTGCCGATCAGGTGGGCGTAGCGCGGATCTTCCGGGTGTACCATCACCGCCGTGTCGCCGAGCATGGTCTCCGGCCGGGTCGTCGCCACCGTGAGCGCTCCCGTGCCGTCGGCGAGCGGGTAGCGGATCTGCCACATGGAACCGTCTTCTTCGGCGCTCACCACTTCGAGATCGGAGACCGCGGTGAGCAGTTGCGGATCCCAGTTGACCAGGCGCTTGCCGCGGTAGATCAGACCCTCGTTGTAGAGACGGACGAAGGTCTCGGTGACGGTCATGGACAGCCCTTCGTCCATGGTGAAGCGCTCGCGGCTCCAGTCGGGAGAGGTGCCCAGGCGGCGCATCTGGCGGGTGATGGCCGAGCCCGATTCGCGCTTCCACTCCCAGACCTTGTCGACGAAGGCTGCTCGCCCCAGTTCGGGCCGGCTCACGCCCTTGGTCTCGAGCTGGCGCTCGACCACGATCTGCGTGGCGATGCCGGCGTGGTCGGTGCCCGGCTGCCACAGCGTGTTCCAGCCGAGCATGCGGTGGTAGCGGGTGAGGGTGTCCATCAGCGTTTGCTGGAAGCCGTGGCCCATGTGCAGCGTGCCGGTGACGTTGGGCGGCGGCAACAGAATGCAGTAGGCGTGTTCCCTGGGCAGGCTGCGGTCCAGGCCGGCCTTGAAGTAGCCCTGCCCTTCCCAGTATTCGTACCAGCGCCGCTCGATGGCGGCGGGGTCGAAGCTCTTGTTGAGTTCCATCGGCTAAGGGGGTGAGGTGAGGAGGTGACTGGCGGGTGAACCGCGAAATGAGCGGTGAAACAGCGGGCGATTATACCGGAGCTAGCCGGGTCGCTCGTCGTTGCTCTCTGGCGTCAGCCCCAGAATCGCGTCGAGACGCGGCAGCAGTTCTCCCCGCGCGCGACGGGTGATTTGCGCGACGAGGTGGTCGGTGATGCCGTCCATGGCGCGGATCACCAGTTGCGGCAATTGCTCGTCGAGCCATTTTTCCAGCGCGAGGCCGAGCGCGGCGCGCCGCTCGGCCAGGTGTCGATCGAAATCGATATCGGCCCCGATTGCTTCCGCATCGACGGCCACGGGCGGCGGTTCGGCGGCGACGATGTCGGTCAATAGGGGCAGGTCGTCGCTCTCCTCCACCAACGCGGGCTCGGTTGGCGCGGTGGCGCCAGCGACGAACACCCGGTGGCGGCGCATCAGCGCGTCGGCCTGGTCGAGCAGGGGGTCGTCGTCGTTCATCGCGGCTCCTGGGCGAATTTCTCGCTCTCCAGGTCATAGCCGCGGTCGCGATAGAACTTGAAGCGTGTCCGCGCCGGCAGCCGGTCCTCCCCGTTGTCGCTGACGATCTCGACCACTTCCGAAAAGCGGGAAAATCCCGGCGGCACTTCGTCCGAGAGGTTGAGCAGACGCTCCTCCTGCGGCAGGGTGTCGAGGCTCGCGGCGATCAGCAGCGGCGTCTCGCCGGCCAAGGGCGCATCGGCACGGCAGTGCGGCAGGAAGGCGGTGGCAGGCGTCGTCCACAGCAGTCGGTCGAGCCGGTCGGCGACCGCCGCGTCCGGCGCATAGACCAGTACCGCCTGCCGTCTGGCGTAGGCCTGCGCGAGCCAGGCGGCCGCCGCCTGCAGCCGGTCCCGAGCCCCGTGATAGAAAAATATCTTGGTCATTCCATCATCAGGTCGGCGCGATTGAGCAGGAAGTGGGTGAGCAGCGGCACCGGCCGGCCGGTGGAACCCTTCTCCTTGCCCGATTTCCACGCCGTGCCGGCGACGTCCAGGTGAGCCCATTCGTATTTCTTGGCGAAGCGCGAGAGAAAGCAGGCTGCGGTGACGCTGCCGGCGGGGCGGCCGCCGATGTTGGCCATGTCGGCGAAGGGGCTTTTCAGCTGCTCCTGATAGTCTTCCCACAGCGGCATGTGCCAGGCGCGGTCCCAGGCATCCTCGCCGGCGCCGGCCAGTTCGCGGGCCAGCGCGTCGTTGTTGGCGAACAGGCCGGTGGCGACGTGCCCCAGGGCGATCACGCAGGCACCGGTGAGCGTGGCCACGTCGATCACGCACTCCGGCTCGAAGCGCTCGGCGTAGGTCAGCGCATCGCACAGGATCAGGCGGCCTTCGGCGTCGGTGTTGAGGATCTCGATGGTCTGGCCGGACATCGAGGTGACGATGTCGCCCGGGCGGCTGGCGTCGCCGCCGGGCATGTTCTCGGCGGCAGGCACCAGCCCGATCACCTTCAACGGCAGCTTCATTTGCGCGATCGCCCGCATCGTGCCGATGACGCTGGCGGCGCCGGACATGTCGTACTTCATCTCGTCCATCTCGGCGCCGGGCTTGAGCGAGATGCCGCCCGAGTCGAAGGTGATGCCCTTGCCGATCAGCACGATCGGTTTCTGTCCCGGTTTGCCGCCGTTATGGCGCAACACGATGAACTTCGGCGGCTGACGGGAACCGCGGGCGACCGACAGCAGCGAGCCCATGCCCAGCTTCTCCATGTCTTCGCGCTCCAGCACCTCGGCCTTGAGGCCGCCCTCCTTGGCCAGGGCCGTGGCCTGCTCGGCCAGATAGCTCGGGGTACAGATATTGCCGGGCAGGTTGCCCAGATCCCGCGCCAGGTTCATGCCGGCGGCGATGGCCTGGCCCTGGGCGAGCGCGGCCTCCGCGGGGCCGAGATCGGCGCGGCTCTCGACGATCAGGGTGAGCTTGCGCAGCGGCCTGCGCACCTGGTCCTTCTTCGACTTGAAGCGGTCGAAACGGTACAGCGTGCCGAGCGCGACCAGCGCCGCCTGGCGGATGCGCCAGGGCACGCCGCGCTTCTTCACCGCGAGTTCCGAGAGATAAAGGGTGCCGTCGAAGGCGCCGGTCTCGTTCAGGCTGCGCACCGCGGTGGCGATGGCGTCGAGATATTCCTTTTCGCGGAAATCCCGCTCTTTGCCCAGGCCGACCAGCAGCACCCGGTCGCAGAGGGTGCCGGGAACCTTGTGCAGCAACAAGGTGGTGCCGGCCTTGCCCTCCATGTCGCCGCGACGGAGCAGGTCGGACAGGTAGTTATCCGTCGCCTTGTTGAGAATCTCGCCGGGCAGGGACAGCTTGCGCGTCTCGAACACGCCGATCACGACGCAGGCACTGCGCTGTTTTTCCGGGCTGCCGCTTTTTATGCTAAATTCCACGCATTGCTCCTCGGGTGTTTGAGCGGGGGACGGCCATCGTTTGTTGCGTATAAATTGCACGACGGCGAAGTTTTCGATTATCCCCAGACTCCCCGCCAAAAGTCAAAGCCGACATGATTTACCAGCGCGCGGCCCTGCGCGAATTCGCCAATACCGCGGTCGCCGTCTTCGTCGCGCTGTTCGCCATCTTGTTGACCACCCAGTTGATCCGCTTGCTCGGCGACGCGGCGGGCGGCAAACTGGCTTCCGGGGCGGTGGTGGCGCTGCTCGGCTTCGGCGCCATCAACTATCTGCCGGTGCTGCTCTCGCTGACGCTGTTCGTCGCGGTGCTGATGACCCTGTCGCGGTCCTACCGCGATTCCGAGATGATCGTCTGGTTCTCCTGCGGCCTGCCGCTGACCGCCTGGGTGCCGCCGGTGCTCAAGTTCGCGGCGCCGATGGTGCTGTTGATCGGCGCGCTGTCGCTGTTTCTGTCCCCTTGGGCGCTGTCGAAGAGCGCCGAATTCCAGCAGAAGATGGCGAGCCGCAACGACGTCTCGCGCGTCTCGCCCGGGGCCTTCAAGGAATCGGCGGAGGCCGACCGGGTGTTCTTCGTCGAGGAGATTGCCGGCGATCACGGTCAGGTCAAGAACGTCTTCATCAGTTCGATGCAGCACGGCCGGCTGGGCGTGATGGCGGCCGCGCACGGGCGCCTGGAGCGGATGCCCAACGGCGACCGCTTCCTGGTGCTGGAGAACGGCCGGCGCTACGAAGGGACGCCGGGGCAGGCCGACTACCGCGTGATGCAGTTCGAGCGCTATGCGGTGCGCGTCGAGACCCGGGAGGCCCAGGGCATCGTTCAGACGCCCAAGAGCATGCCGCTTTGGACCCTGGCGCGGCAGCCGACGCCGCCCAACCTGGGTGAATTGCTGTGGCGCCTGGGCATCCCGCTCGCTGCCCTGAACCTGGCGCTGCTGGCGATCCCCCTGTCCTTCGTCAATCCGCGCGCCGGGCGCACCAACAACCTGATCCTGGCTCTACTCACCTACATGATCTACAGCAATCTGATCAGCGTCAGCCAGGCCTGGGTGAGTCAGGGCCGGATCGGTTTCGAACTCGGCGTCTGGCTGGTGCACGTCGTCATGTTCGTGCTGCTGTTGGTGATGTTCTCCCGGCGTCTGATGGTCTATTCCTGGGTGAGACTGTGGCGGTGAGGGTATTCGAGCGCTATCTGGCGCGCGAGATTTATGCCGCGACGGCGCTGGTGCTGGCGGCCTTCCTGATGCTCTTCGCCTTTTTCGACCTGATCCACGAATTCGGGGACCTGGGCAAGGGCGGCTACCAACTGCACCAGGCCATCGCCTTCGTCTTGCTGACCATGCCCGGGCGGGTCTATGAACTGTTTCCGATCGCGGTGCTGATCGGCACGCTCTACGCGCTGACGCTCTTGGCGCGGCATTCGGAGATCACCGTGCTGCGCAGCGCCGGGCTGTCCACCACGGCCTTGCTGAAGGCGCTGGCGAGAATCGGCCTGGTCTTCGTCGCCTTGACCTTCGTTTTCGGCGAGTTCATCGCCCCCCCGGCGGAAAAGGCGGCGCAGGAGCTGCGCCTCAAGGCGATGAGCTCGCTGGTGGCGCAGGAGTTCCGCTCGGGGCTGTGGGTCAAGGACGAAATGAGTTTCGTGAATGTCCGCGAGGTCTTGCCAGATACCCGGCTGCGTGGCATACGCATCTACCAGTTCGACAAGGACTACCAGCTGCATTCGATCAGCGAGGCGCAAGAAGGGGAATACCTGCCTCCCGACAGCTGGCGGCTCACCGACGTCGTGCAGACGGTGTTCGAGAACAACACCGCGAAGGTGGTGCATCTGCCGCAGATGATTTGGCGCTCCGCCCTCAACCCCGACATCCTATCGGTGCTGCTGGTGGTGCCCGAGCGCATGTCCTTCGTGAACCTGTTCCTCTACATCCGCCACCTGGAGGAAAATCAGCAGAATGCGCAACGCTACGTGATCGCGCTGTGGAAAAAGCTGGTCTATCCGCTGGCGGTGCTGGTGATGATGGCGCTGGCGCTACCCTTCGCCTACATGCAGGATCGGATGGGCACGGTCAGCATCAAGGTGTTCGCCGGCATCATGCTGGGCATCACCTTCCATCTGTTGAACGGCTTGTTCTCCAGCCTAGGGGTGATCAACAGCTGGCCGCCGTTTTTCTCTGCGATCACACCCAGCGCACTGTTCCTGCTGATGGCGGCGGGGATGATCTGGTGGGTGGAGCGCAGGTAGTGCCTTTCCCCCCCTCCCCTTTGCCAAGGAGAGGGGTGACCGCGGCTCCCCTCGATCGGGGTCGCGGTTTGTTGGCTGCCCCGGTTTGGGGGCGGCGCCCCGGAGGAAGTCCCCTTGGGGGACCCGGCGGCGGGACGCTATTCCTTGAAGACGATGCGGGTGCCGGCCAGGCGGTCGTGGAGAAACTGGCGGTCGCGGTCGAACAGCGCCCAGAGGATGCCGGCGCCGAAGAACAGCAGGGAAAACCAGGACAGCGCGTAGCGCAGCAAGGCTTGCGGCAGGCTCAGGCGGCCGCCGGTGATGGCGCTCTCCAGTTTCAGCCGCCAGGTTTTCATCGCCAGCGTTTGGCCGTCGTGGCGCCACAGCCAGACGAAGTAGATGCCCAGCACCAGGACGAGGTGCAGCAGTTCCACCCAGCCGGGTACCGCGATCTGCCAGATCACGCCCAGCACCACATAGGGCAGCAGGAAGGTGGCGGCCAGTACGCCGATCACCAGCAGGCCCTCGTAGGTCATGCTGGCGAGACGGCGGCGGATACCGGGGACGATCAAGGCGATGGCTGTACCTGCGGCGGCGGGGTAACGGCGGGTGCCGGGGGGGTGGCCGCGGGCTGCACGGGAGCGGCGGGTACGGCTGGTGCGGGCGGCGCTTGAACCGGCACGGCGGGGCGGGCAGACGGCGGCTGCTTGCCGGCAGCGGTCCCGGCCTGCGGCTTGCGCCGGCTAGCCCGCTTCAGGCGCTCTTTTTCGGCTTCCGGCAGTTCCTCGTACTCCTGCCATTTCTGCTTGATCGCCAGGCGCTGTTCCGGCGGCACCTTCTTCAGATTCTTGTATTGCTCGCGCGCCCGTTCGCGCTGCTCCGGCGTCAGCTTGACCCAGGCCTGCATGCGGCGCTGCAGACGCTGCTGCTCATGCGGCGACAGCGAAGGATAGCGGCGGGCGACGCCGAGCCACTTCTTGCGCCGATAGGGCGCAAACTGGTCCCACTCGACCGACAGCGGCGCGAGAATTTCCCGCTGCTGCGGCGAGAGTTCCATCCATTCCGGCTGCTTGAGGGATGGCACACCTGCGTTGGCGGGGGCGGTGAGCGCCAGCAGCAGCGCTACTGTTGCGGCAATTGCGAGGAATGCTCGAGCCATGTACTAAAGCCGCGGTCCAGGTAGGCGTTGATCGGCAGATCGTCCGCCAAGAGCGCGCTGTCGATGACCTCGTTTTCCGCCGCCTGCTGGAAGTTGTTCCAGTAATAGGTGCCGACGACGCCCAGTCCGAGAGCCGCCAGAATAGCCAGCATGCGCGCCTGCGGCAGCAGGACTTCGCTGGTGAAATGGCCGACGCTTGCCAAACTCAGGCCGACGGCGGTGGCTTTCTGGTGTTCCAGGGCGTTTTGCCGCGCCGCCTGCAGCCGGTCGCGAATCCTGCGGTCGAGCTTGTCGGTGCTTCGGTCGAGCGCTTGCCCGACCTTGTAGGCGATCTGAATCTCGTCGTGATTGTTCATAATACGATGCCCTTTGCCTTGAGCGCTGCTGCCAGGGTATGGGTGGCCCGCGAACAGTGGGTCTTGACGCTACCCTCGGAACAGCCCATCGAGGTGGCCGTCTCGGCGATGTCCATGTCCTCCCAGTAACGCATGAGAAAGGCTTCTCGTTGACGCGGCGGTAATTTTTTAACTTCTTGTTCAATGATGGCAAGCACTTGCGACTGTTCGAGGCTGGCGTGCGGAGTCATTATATTAGACCCCTGGTGGGCCTGGAGGGTTTCCAGGGGATCGGCATCTTCGTCGTCGGCTGGCACGAACGATGATAACAGTGTGGTCCACAGCGAGCGTACCTTCTGGCGGCGGTAGAAATCGCGGATGGTGTTCTGCAGGATGCGCTGGAACAGCATCGGCAGTTCGGCGCCCGGCCGGTCGCCGTATTTCTCGGAGAGCTTGAACATCGTGTCCTGGACGATGTCCAGGGCGTGGTCCTCGTCGTGCACGGCGAACAGCGCCTGCTTGAAGGCGCGCCGTTCGACGCCTGCGAGAAAGTCGGAAAGTTCGGTGCGGGTGGCCAGGTCAAATCCTCGGTCGCTTTGACGGCACAGCCGCCTTGAGCCCTTGGGCGCGAATTCGGCCCGGTATCGGTTTCATGCCTTGACCAAATTCGGTTCAGCCAGTAAGGTTACACGTTTCTTCGGACGAAATCCGTGATTCGGGTAAAGCGATGTTATTAACTGGTGCGGAAATTGTAATCAGGTGCCTGCAGGAAGAGAAGGTCGAATTCGTCTTCGGCTATCCAGGCGGCTCGGTCCTGTACATCTACGACGAGCTGTTCAAGCAGGACAAGTTCAAGCACGTACTGGTGCGTCATGAGCAGGCTGCGGTTCATGCCGCCGACGCCTATTCGCGCTCTTCGCACAAGGTCGGCGTTTGCCTGGTGACCTCGGGGCCGGGCGTTACCAATGCGGTGACCGGCATCGCCACCGCTTACATGGATTCGATCCCGCTGGTGGTCATCACCGGCCAGGTGCCGACCGCCTACATCGGCCAGGATGCCTTTCAGGAATGCGACACCGTCGGCATCACCCGCCCCTGCGTCAAGCACAATTTCCTGGTCAAGGACGTCAGAGACCTCGCGACGACGATCAAGAAGGCCTTCTATCTCGCCCAGACCGGCCGTCCGGGTCCGGTACTGGTCGACATCCCCAAGGACATCACCACCCACAAGTGCGAGTTTGTCTATCCGAAGAGCATCGCGATGCGCTCCTACAACCCGGTCACCAAGGGGCACGCCGGGCAGATCAAGAAGGCGATGCAACTCCTGCTCGACGCCAAAAGGCCGATGATCTATGCCGGCGGCGGCGTGATCTTGTCGGACGCGGCGGAGAGCCTGACCAAGCTGGTCAGGACGCTCGGCTTCCCGATCACCAACACGCTGATGGGCCTGGGCGGCTATCCGGCCACCGACAAGCAGTTCCTCGGCATGCTCGGCATGCACGGCACCGTCGAGGCCAACATGGCGATGCAGCACTGCGACGTGCTGCTGGCCATCGGCGCCCGCTTCGACGACCGCGTGATCGGCAACCCGGCGCACTTCAACGAAGAATCGCGCAAGATCATCCATATCGACATCGATCCCTCGTCGATCTCCAAGCGCGTCAAGGTCGATGTGCCGATCGTCGGCAACGTCGCCGACGTGCTCGACGATCTGCAAAAACAGCTGGCGACGGCGGAATCCCGCTCCGATGCCCAGGCGCTGGCCGCCTGGTGGCAGAAGATCGAGGAGTGGCGCGGCAAGAACTGCCTCAAGTACAAGCAGAACGGCGACGTCATCATGCCGCAGTTCGTCGTCGAGAAGCTCTACGAGGTCACCGGCGGCGATGCCTTCGTGGCCTCAGACGTCGGCCAGCATCAGATGTGGGCGGCGCAGTACTACAAGTTCGACAAGCCGCGCCGCTGGATCAACTCCGGCGGCCTGGGCACCATGGGCTTCGGCCTGCCGGCGGCGATGGGCACTTGCTTCGCGAATCCCGGCGCGACCGTGGCCTGCGTCACCGGCGAGGCATCGATCCAGATGTGCATCCAGGAGCTGTCGACCTGCAAGCAGTATCGCCTGCCGATCAAGATCATCAACCTCAACAACCGCTATCTCGGCATGGTCAGGCAGTGGCAGGAGATGTTCCACGGCAACCGCTACGCCGAGTCCTACGTCAATGCGCTGCCCGATTTCGTCAAGCTGGCGGAGGCATACGGCCACGTCGGCATGCAGATCACCAAGCCGCAGGATGTCGTGCCGGCGTTGCACAGGGCCTTCACCGAGCACAAGAACGATCTCGTCTTCCTGGACTTCATCACCGACCAGACCGCCAATGTCTTCCCGATGGTGGCGGCGGGCAAGGGCCTGTCCCAGATGATTCTGGCAGAAGATCTGTGAAGCGCTAGGAACCCATCATGAGACACATCATTTCGATACTTTTGGAAAACGAAGCCGGCGCGCTGTCGCGCGTCTCCGGCCTGTTCTCGGCGCGCGCCTTCAACATCGAGTCCCTGACCGTGGCGCCGACGGAGGATGCCTCGCTGTCGCGGATGACCATCGTCAGCGTCGGCTCCGACGACGTCATCGAGCAGATCACCAAGCAATTGAACAAGCTGATCGAGGTGGTCAAGGTGGTGGACCTCTCCGAGGCGCCCCACATCGAACGGGAACTGATGCTGGTGAAGGTGCGCGCGGTCGGCAAGGATCGCGAGGAGATGAAGCGGGTCGCCGACATCTTCCGCGGCCGCATCATCGACGTCACCGAATCCACCTACGTCATCGAACTGACCGGCAACACCGCCAAGATCGACGCCTTCATCGAGGCGATCGATCGCACCCTGATCCTCGAAGCGGTGCGCACCGGCGTTTGCGGCATCGGTCGCGGCGACCGGATACTCAAGGTCTGAGCCAGGTCGGACTTTCGATGGAGACACCCGAACGGGTGTCGCCCGAAGCCTCTCCCAGGCGCTTCCCCAGGTACGCGGACTGAACGCCAGGCTAGCAAGCACTTCACCTCTCACGCATTGATAAGGAAAACCATGAAAGTCTATTACGATAAAGACGCCGACCTGTCGCTGATCAAGGGCAAGAAGGTCACCATCGTCGGTTACGGTTCGCAAGGCCACGCCCACGCGCAGAACCTGAAGGATTCCGGGGTCAAGGTGACGGTCGGGCTGCGCCGCGGCGGCGCCTCCTGGAGCAAGGCCAAGAAGGCCGGCCTCAAGGTCGAGGAAATCGCCAAGGCGGTCAAGGACGCCGACCTGGTCATGCTGCTCTTGCCCGACGAGCAGATCGCCGCCGTCTATGCCGAGGAGGTGCACGCCAACATGAAGGCCGGCGCCGCGCTCGCCTTTGCCCACGGCTTCAACATCCACTACGGTCAGGTGATTCCGCGCGACGATATCGACGTCATCATGATCGCGCCCAAGGGCCCCGGCCACCTGGTGCGCTCGACCTACGTCCAGGGCGGCGGCGTGCCCTCCCTGATCGCCATCTACCAGGACAAGTCGGGCAAGGCGCACGACCTGGCGCTGTCCTACGCGGCGGCCAACGGCGGCACGCGCGGCGGCGTCATCGAGACCTCGTTCCGCGAGGAGACCGAGACCGACCTGTTCGGCGAGCAGGTCGTCCTCTGCGGCGGCACCGTCGAACTGATCAAGGCCGGCTTCGAAACCCTGGTCGAGGCCGGCTACGCGCCCGAGATGGCGTATTTCGAGTGTCTGCACGAGTTGAAGCTGATCGTGGACCTGATCTACGAAGGCGGCTTGGCCAACATGCACTACTCGATCTCGAACAATGCCGAGTACGGCGACATCAGCCGCGGCCCGCGCATCATCACCGACGAGAGCCGCGTCGAAATGAGGAAAATCCTCAAGGAAATCCAGAGCGGGCAGTACGCCAAGGAGTTCATCCTCGAGAACAAGGCCGGCGCGCCGACCCTGCTGGCGCAGCGGCGCAATCTCGCGGCGCATCCGATCGAGGTGGTGGGCGAGAAGCTGCGCGAAATGATGCCCTGGATCCGCAAGAACAAGCTGGTCGACCAGGCCAAGAACTAGTTGAAACCCTACCCGCATCCGATCGTCGCCCGGGAGGGCTGGCCGTTTCTCGGGATCAGCCTGGGCGCCGCCCTGCTGGTCACCGGCGCGGCCGGCTGGTGGTGGGCGTCGCCGCTGTGGTTGGTCTTCGTCTTCTGCCTGCAGTTCTTCCGCGATCCGGCGCGGCTCGTTGCGGGGACGGCCAGGAGCGCGCTCTCGCCCGCCGACGGCCGCATCGTCGCCATCGAGCCGCAGCGGGACCCCTGGCTCGACCGCGACGCCTTGAAGATCAGCGTCTTCATGAACGTGTTCAACGTCCACTCCAACCGCAGCCCGGTCGATGGCGAGGTCATGCAGCGCTGGTACCACCCGGGCAAATTCTTCAATGCCGACCTCGACAAGGCCTCGACCGAGAACGAGCGCAACGCGCTGTGGTTGAGAACCGCGGACGGCCAGGACGTCACCTGCGTCCAGGTGGCGGGCTTGATCGCACGGCGCATCCTCTGCTACGTCGATGCCGGCAGCCGTCTCGAACGCGGCCAACGCTACGGCTTCATCCGCTTCGGTTCGCGCGTCGATGTCTATCTGCCGCCGGCCTCGCGCGTCAAGGTGACGATCGGCGACAAGGTGAGCGCCGCGCTGACCATCCTCGCCGAATTGCCGTGAGGCCGCCATGCCGGTGATCCGCCCGCGCCGTGCCCTGGTGAATCCGGAAATGCGCCGGCGCGGCATCTACATCCTGCCCAACCTATTCACCACGGCGGCGCTGTTCGCCGGTTTCTACGCCATCGTCCAGGCGATGAACGAGCGCTTCGAGTATTCAGCCGTCGCCATTTTCATCGCCATGGTGTTGGACGGCCTGGACGGGCGGGTGGCGCGCCTCACCCATACCCAGAGCGCCTTCGGCGCCGAGTACGACTCGCTCTCCGACATGGTGTCGTTCGGCGCCGCGCCGTCCCTGGTGATCTACGAATGGGCCCTGAAGGGCATGGGCAAGCTGGGCTGGATCGCCGCCTTCATCTACTGCGCCGGCGCCGCGCTGCGCCTGGCGCGCTTCAACACCAACATCGAGGTGATCGACAAGCGCTACTTCCAGGGCCTGCCGAGCCCGGCCGCGGCGGCGCTGGTCGCCGGCATGGTCTGGGTGCTGCTCGACCTGGGCTACAGCGGCGAGGAGGTGCGCTGGTACGCCTTCGCACTGACGATCTTCGCCGGCATCACGATGGTCAGCAATATCCGCTACTGGAGCGGCAAGGACATCAACCTGAGGAAGAGCGTACCCTTCATGGTGGTGCCGGCTATGGCGCTGGGTTACGCGCTGTTGTCCTCCTACCCGGAGGGCGTGCTGTTTACGCTGTTCTTGGGCTACGCGCTGTCCGGCTATGTCCTGGCGGCGTGGCAGTGGTGGCGCCGGCGCCGGGCCGCACCCGCGGATTGATGCGTTCCCTGGAGACGACGATGGATCACCTGAAGATATTCGACACCACCTTGCGCGACGGCGAACAGAGCCCTGGCGCCTCGATGACGCGCGAGGAGAAAGTGCGCATCGCGCGCCAGCTGGAAAAAATGCGCGTCGATGTCATCGAGGCCGGCTTCCCGGCCGCCTCGAACGGCGACTTCGAGGCGGTGCGGGCGGTGGCCGAGGCGATCAAGGAGAGCACCGTGGCGGCGCTGTGCCGGACCCAGGACAAGGACATTGCGCGCGCCCTGGAGGCGATCGGACCGGCGCGCTCGGGCCGCATCCACACCTTCATCGCGACCAGCCCGATCCACATGGAAAAGAAGCTGCGCATGAGCCCGGACGAGGTCGTCGCCGCGGCGGTCAATGCCGTGCGCTTCGCCCGCAACGGCATCGACAACGTCGAGTTTTCCTGCGAGGACGCGGGGCGCTCCGAACTGGACTTTCTCTGCCGCGTCATCGAGGCGGTGATCAAGGCGGGCGCTGCCGTCATCAACATTCCCGACACCGTCGGCTACAACCTGCCCGAGCAGTTCGCCGAACGCATCACCCAACTGCGGCAGCGCATCCCCAACGCCGACCAGGTCACCTGGTCGGTGCATTGCCACAACGACCTCGGCCTGGCCGTGGCCAATTCCCTCGCCGCGGTGCTGGCCGGCGCGCGCCAGGTGGAATGCACGATCAACGGACTGGGCGAACGCGCCGGCAATGCCGCGCTGGAAGAGCTGGTCATGGCGGTGCGCACGCGCCAGGACGTCTTTCCCTGCGACAGCCGCATCGACACCACCCAGATCCTCTCCGCCTCGAAGATGGTCTCCGGCATCACCGGTTTCCCGGTGCAGCCGAACAAGGCCATCGTCGGGGCCAATGCCTTCGCGCACGAGTCCGGCATCCATCAGGACGGCGTGCTCAAGCACCGGGAGACCTATGAAATCATGCGGCCCGAGGACGTCGGCTGGAACGCCAACAAGCTGGTGCTCGGCAAGCATTCCGGACGCACCGCGTTCAGGGCCCGGCTCTCCGAACTGGGCATCGAAGTCGATTCCGAACAGGTGCTGAACTCCGGTTTCGCCCGCTTCAAGGAACTCGCCGACAAGAAGCACGACATCTATGACGAGGACCTCCACGCGCTGATGAGCGACGAGGCGGTGACGCCGGAACTGGAGCACTTCCGGCTGGTGTCCTCGCTGTTCCACTCGGAGACCGGCGAGCCCCCCCACGCCGACATCACCCTGGCCGTCGGCAACGCCGAGCATCACGCCGCCGCCAAGGGCAGCGGACCCGTCGATGCCGCCTTCAAGGCAATCGAGAGCGTCGCCAGGAGCGGCGCCGACCTGCTGCTCTATTCGGTCAACAGCATCACCACCGGCACCGACGCCCAGGGCGAGGTGACCGTGCGCCTGTCCAAGGACGGGCGCATCGTCAATGGCCAGGGGGCCGACACCGACATCATCGTCGCCTCGGCCAAGGCTTATCTCAATGCCTTGAATAAGCTGCAGTCGACGCTGGAGCGGGTCAATCCCCAGGTGTGAAGCCGGTTATGCCGCCCGCGCGCTGAGCCGGGCGTAGAAGATGGCGGCCAGGAAGAAGACCAGGGCGAGCAGGGTCTCGGCGGCCGCCGCGGCGCGCATCGCGCCGGTGTCGCTCGCGGCGCGCACCAGTCCCTCGGCGAGATAGAGCAGGATCAGCAGCGCCGCCCACTGGTGGGTGTAGCGCCGGCCGCGCAGGATGCCGAACAGCGGCACCAGGAGCGGCAGCGCCTTCAGCGCCAGCATCGATCCGCCCGGGCGCAGCGGCGCCAGCCACAGCTCCCAGGTCAGGCACAGAACGATCAGCGCGACCAGGCTGACGCTCGCCGTCAGGTTGAGTGCGCGCAAGGCGTTAGGCGGCTCCATCGACTTGTCCTTTCGCTACAATGCGCGTGATGATCGAACATCATTATAGGCAACTGAGCCGCCTCCGCCGGTGATGTCGCTCTCCCCCTTCCGTCTGGTCGCCCGCGTCGCGCGCCGCTTCTCGGTCGAGCGCTACGCCCAGACCGCCGCCAGCCTGTCGTTTTCCACCCTGCTCGGACTGGTGCCGCTGGTTGCGGTGGGCCTGGCGTTGATCAGCCGTCTGCCCTTCGCCGAGGGCATGGTCGCGGCCCTGGAGAAATTCATGCTCGCCAACCTGCTGCCGGCGAGAGCGGGCAGCACCATCGCCAGGTACGCGCTTCAGTTCGCGCACAAGGCCGCGCACCTGACCCTGATCGGCGGCTTGGCGCTGGCGACGACCGCCCTGATGCAGATGCTCACCATCGAACACGCCTTCAATGCCATCTGGCGGGTCCGGGCAGGGCGTCCGCTGCTGCGGCGCATCGTCATGCATCTCTCGGCCATGCTGCTGGGGCCGCTGCTGTTCGGCGGCAGCCTGGCGGCGATCGCCTACCTCGTCAGCGTGGCCCTCGGCCTGGTGGCCGAGCCGAAATGGCTGGACACCCTGTTTTTCCGGATGCTTCCCTTCGCCATCATGACCGGCCTGTTCTCGTTGCTGTACCTGGCGGTGCCCAACCGTGCGGTGAGGCGTGGGCACGCGCTGGCCGGCGGCATTTTCGCCAGCCTCGGTTTTTCCCTGATGCAGCGCCTGTTCGGCGGATTCGTCATCCACTTTCCGGCCTACACGGTGGTCTACGGCGCCTTCGCGGCGGTGCCGATCTTCCTCCTCTGGCTCTACCTATCCTGGAGCGTGGTGCTGATCGGCGCGCTGCTGGTCGCCGAACTGCCCGCTGCCGCCGCAGCCCGGCCGATGCGCTGAAGCCGGGCGATTCAAGTAGAATTCCGCAGCTGCGGGATCCGTCCATCATGGCGAAGTCATTCACCCGCGACCGACGATCGTTCTTCAAGCCAGACTGGATCCGACATGGACTCACTGATTTCCGACAAAGCCATCCCCGCCGCCGAGCGCCTGATAGTCGCGCTGGATCTGGCCGATGCCCAGGCCGCCCGAGCCCTGGTCGATGTCTTGGGCGACAGCGTGCGCTTCTACAAGATCGGCCTGGAGTTGTTCATGGCCGGAGGCTACTTTGACCTGCTCGACGATCTGGTCGAGCGGGGCAAGAAGGTGTTTGTCGATCTCAAATTCTTCGACGTGCCCGAGACGGTGCGCTCGGCGGTGCGCGCACTGTCCGGCAGCGGTGCGAGCTTTGCCACGGTTCATGGTAATCAGGCGATCATGGAAGCGGCGGCCAAGGACAAGGGTGAGCTCAAGATCCTCGCCGTGACCGTGCTCACCAGCCTCGACCGCGGCGATCTCGACGACCTCGGCTTCGCCTGCGACGTCGATCAGCTGGTGCTCTCCCGGGCTCGCCGCGCGCTCGAGACCGGCGTGGACGGCGTCGTCTCGTCGGGTCTGGAGGCGCCGCTGATCCGGCGCGAACTGGGGCAGAAGCTGCTGGTCGTCACCCCCGGCATCCGCCCGGTCGACAACAAGCCGGTCGATGACCAGAAGCGCACCGTCGATGTCGCCCAGGCCTTCAGAAACGGCGCAGACTACATCGTCGTCGGCCGTCCGATCCGCCTCGCCGCCGATCCCCGTGCGGCCGCCCTGGCCGCCCAGCGGACCATCGCCGAGCTGTTCCGGCGCTGATCGATTTCGCCAGGGTATTGTTTTGAGCCGTGTTTTCGGCTATACTCGCCAGCTTTTTCCAGAATCCAGGTACCGAGAAATGGTTGTCATCCGTCTCGCCCGAAGCGGCGCCAAGAAGCGTCCCTTCTACAACATGGTGGTGACCGATTCGCGCAATCGCCGCGACGGTCGCTTTGTCGAGCGCATCGGCTTCTACAATCCGGTCGCGGCCGGCGCGGAGACCGGACTGCGCGTGGACTTGGAGCGTCTCGCCTACTGGCAGGGCCACGGTGCCCAGCTGTCGCCGACCGCGGCGCGCCTGGTCAAACAGTTCGGCACGCCGAAGGCTGCCGCTGCCGCCTGAGGCCGTCCGGGGCTGACCAGGACATGATCGTCCTGGGCCGCATCGTCGCCCCGTTCGGCGTGCAAGGCTGGGTCAAGGTGCATCCCTTCGGCGATGAACCGGACGCCTGGGCCGCGATGCCGCGGTGGTGGCTGGCGGCACAGCCCGATGCCGTCGAGTGGCGGCCCTACGCGCTGCAGCAGGCTGCCGCGCACGGCAAGGGGCTGATCGCTAAGCTCGCCGGCGTCGAGGGCCGGGACGCCGCAGAAGCCATCGACGGCTATTACGTCGGGGCGCCGCGCGGGGCGCTGCCGGAGAACGCCGCGGACGAATATTACTGGGCCGACCTGGTCGGTCTGGAGGTGGTCAATGAGGAGGGGGTGAGGCTCGGCAAAGTGGCGAATCTCCTCTCCAGCGGCGCGCACGAAGTGCTCTGCGTGCGCGACGGCGAACAAGAGCGGCTTCTGCCCTTCGTGGCCCAGGTGGTGAAGGGCGTCGATGTCGGCGGCGGCGTGATCCGCGTCGATTGGGGCGCGGACTGGTGAGCCTGGACTTCGACGTCGTCACGCTGTTCCCGGAGATGTTCGCCGCGGTGACGCAATCGGGTATCACCCGGCGGGCGCTGGAGCGCGGCCTGTGGCGGCTCGCGTGCTGGAACCCGCGCGATTTTGCGCCGGACAATCATCGCACCGTCGATGATCGGCCTTACGGCGGCGGGCCGGGCATGGTGATGCTGGCGCAACCGCTGGAGCAGGCGATCGCCGCGGCTAAGGGCCGGCGGCGCGCTGCCGGTGAAGCGGAGACGACGGTGATCTACCTGTCGCCCCAGGGAAGACCGCTCGGCGACGCGCGGGTGGCGCGGTTGTCGCGCTCGAGCGGGGCGATCCTGCTGTGCGGCCGCTACGAGGGCGTCGATGAGCGGCTGATAGCGCGCTGCGTCGATGAGGAGCTGTCGCTCGGCGACTTCGTTCTCTCCGGCGGCGAGATCGCCGCGCTGGCGCTGATCGATGCGGCAGTGCGACGGCTGCCGGGGGCGCTGAACGATGCCGACTCGGCGCTCGAAGAGTCGTTCGCCGACGGCTTGCTCGACTGTCCGCACTACACGCGGCCGGAGGAATATCAGGGCATGCCGGTGCCCGAGGTGCTGTTGTCGGGCAACCATGAGAAAATACGGCGCTGGCGCCTGAAGCAGGCGCTGGGGCGGACCTGGCTGCGGCGCCCGGAATTGATCGCGGCGCGGGCGCTGAGCCCGGAAGAATCAAGCCTGCTGGAGGAATTCCGGCAGGAGTTGTAGCAGTAGAGTTGTCGAAAAAAGCGCGCGCATCAGATTTCCTGCTCTGCGCGAACGGCCAAAGGCCAATGACTAAGATGGAGTAGATCGCTATGAACCTGATCCAACAACTCGAGCAGGAAGAAATTGCCCGCTTGGACAAGACCATTCCCGACTTCGCCCCGGGCGACACCGTCGTCGTCCAAGTGAAGGTGAAGGAGGGCACCCGCGAGCGTAACCAGGCCTACGAGGGCGTGGTCATTGCCAAGCGGAACCGCGGCCTCAATTCCAGTTTCATCGTCCGCAAGATTTCCGCCGGCGAAGGCGTCGAGCGCACCTTCCAGAGCTACTCGCCGCTGATCGCCAGCATCGAGGTTAAGCGCCGCGGCGATGTCCGTCGCGCCAAGCTCTACTATCTGCGCGACCGTTCCGGCAAGTCGGCGCGAATCAAGGAAAAGCTCACCAGAAAGAAGCCCTGAGCGGCTGCAATGAAAAGGGGCCTTTAAGGCCCCTTTTTCGTGCCCCTTTGCGGGGGCGGAGCAACTCCCTCGATCAAAGGCGCTTGTCGCGCTCGATCAGGGCGTAGGCCGAGTGATTGTGGATCGACTCGAAGTTTTCCGATTCGACCACGTAGGCGTCAATCCGCGGGTCGGCGTTGAGGATGCCGGCGACGTCGCGCACCATGTCCTCGACAAACTTGGGATTGTCGTAGGCGCGCTCGGTGACGAACTTCTCGTCCGGGCGCTTCAGCAGGCCGTACAGTTCGCAGGAGGCTTGGCCCTCGATCATCTGCACCAGATCCTCGATCCAGACGAAGGTATTGGTGGTCGCGGTGACCGTGACGTGCGAGCGCTGATTGTGGGCGCCGCGCTCGGAAATCTTTTTGGAGCAAGGGCACAGGCTGGTGACCGGCACCACCACCTTGGTGGTCTGGCGGTACTCGCCGCCGGGCAATATCTCGCCGACGAATCTGACCTGATAGTCCATCAGGCTCTTCACCTTGGAGACCGGCGCTTCCTTGTTGATGAAATAGGGAAAGTCGATCTCGATCTGGCCGGTCTCCGCCTCCAGCAGGCGCACCATTTCCCGCAGCATGCCCTCGAAGCTCTCGACCGAAACCTCGCGCTCGTGGGCGTTCAGGATTTCCACGAAACGCGACATGTGCGTTCCCTTGAAATTGTGCGGCAGGCCGACGTACATGTTGAACACGGCGACGGTGTGCTGCACGCCGCCGCTCCGGTCGAGCACCTTGACCGGATGACGGATGCTCTTGATGCCGACCTTGTTGATCGGCAGTTGCCGGGAATCGGGGCTGCTTTGTACGTCTGCGATGGCCATAGGGTCTCTGCTGTTCATGGGCTGCGCTCCTGGTGGAAGGGGGCACGCGTCGGGCGCGGCACCACCGAATTCAGCGCATATTAACATTCCCGACTAAATCACTCAAGTTTGCCAGCGCCGCCTTCACGCTGACCGCGATTCCGGAAGCATCGAGGCCGAGCTGCGCCAGGAGCTGCACCGAGTCGCCGTGGTCGATGAAGCGATCGGGCAGCCCCAGGCGCAGCAGCGGTGTGGCGAGGCCCTGTTCCGCCAGGCTGCGCGCCACCTCCGAGCCGGCGCCGCCGATCAGGGTGTTTTCCTCGATGCTCACCAACAACTCGTGGGTTTGCGCCAGCCCACGCAGCAAATCGGCATCGAGCGGCTTGACGAAGCGCATGTTGGCGACGCTGGCGTCGAGTTCCTCGGCCGCTTCAAGTGCCGAGCCGAGCATGCTGCCGAAGGCCAGCAGGGCGACGCGACTTCCCTGCCGGCGCAGCTCGCCGCGGCCGATGGGCAGGCCGTCGAGCCCGGGCTCCAGGGCGACGCCCGGACCCGATCCGCGCGGATAGCGGACCGCGCCGGGCCCGTCGTGGCGGAAGCCGGTGGTGAGCATCTTGCGGCATTCGTTCTCGTCGGCCGGCGCCATCACCAGCATGTTGGGGATGCAGGTCAGGTAGGAGAGGTCGAAGGCGCCGTTATGGGTGGCGCCGTCGGCGCCGACCAGGCCGCCGCGGTCGATGGCCAGCAGCACCGGCAGGTTCTGCAAGGCAATGTCGTGGATCAGCTGGTCGTAGGCGCGCTGCAGGAAGGTCGAGTAGATCGCCACCACCGGCTTCATGCCCTCGCAGGCCAGGCCCGCCGCGAAGCTCAGGGCGTGCTGCTCGGCGATGCCGACGTCGTGGTAGCGGCCGGGGTATTCCTGGGCGAAACGAACCAGGCCGGAGCCCTCGCGCATCGCCGGGGTGATGCCGACCAGACGCGGATCGGCCACCGCCATGTCGCACAGCCAGTCGCCGAACACCTGGGTGTAGGTGAGCTTGCCGGACTTGCCCGCCAGAATGCCGTCGGCGGTGTTGAACTTGGAGACGCCGTGGTAGAGCACCGGATCGGCTTCGGCCAGCTTGTAGCCCTGCCCCTTCTGGGTGATGACGTGCAGGAACTGCGGCCCCTTCAAGGCTTTCAGGTTCTGCAGCGTAGGGATCAATGAGGCCAGGTCGTGGCCGTCGATCGGGCCGATGTAATTGAAGCCGAGCTCCTCGAACAAGGTGCCGGGGGTGAGCATGCCCTTCACGTGCTCCTCGGCGCGCTTGGCGAACTCCAGCACAGAGGGCAGCGAGGAGAGCACCTTCTCGCCGGCGCGGCGAGCGGCGTTGAAGGTGCGGCCGGAGAACAGCCGCGCCAGATACTTGTTGAGGGCGCCCACCGGCGGCGAGATCGACATGTCGTTGTCGTTCAGGATCACCAGCAGGTTGGCATCGACGACGCCGGCATTGTTGAGCGCTTCGAAGGCCATTCCGGCGGACATCGCCCCGTCGCCGATGATCGCCACGACGTTCCGCTCCTCGCCCTTGTCGCGCGCCGCCACGGCCATGCCCAGGGCAGCCGAGATCGAGGTCGAGGAATGGCCGACGCCGAAGGTGTCGTACTCGCTCTCGCTGCGCCGGGGAAATCCGGAAATGCCGCCCTGCATGCGCAGTCTGGCCATGCCCGCGCGGCGCCCGGTGAGCACCTTGTGGGCATAGGTCTGGTGGCCGACATCCCAAACCAGGCGATCATGGGGCGTGTCGAAGACATAGTGCAGCGCGATGGTGAGCTCGATAGTGCCGAGATTCGAGGACAGGTGGCCGCCGGTCTTGGCCACCGATTCGAGCAGGAAGGCGCGCAGCTCGTCGGCGAGCTGGGTCAGATCGTCGCGCTCCAGCTGGCGCAGCGCAGCGGGGGAGTTGATGGTGTCGAGCAGTGGCGTGGAGGGCATGAGGCAGGCGTGCGGTCAGAAGCTGCGGCGGACGATGAAATCTGTGAGCTCGTGCAGGCGTCGCGCCGCCTCGCCGAAGGGCGCGAGGGCATCGTGCGCCGCGGCGCGCAGCTCGGCCGCTGTTTCCTTGGCGCGGGCGAGACCCAGCAGGCTGACGTAGGTGGGCTTGTTCTGGGCGGCGTCTTTGCCGGCAGTCTTGCCCAGCGTCGCGGTCGTTGCCTCGGTATCGAGGATGTCGTCGACCACCTGAAAGAGCAGGCCGGAAACCTTGGCATAGCGGTCGAGTCCCGCGAGCGAGGCCTCGGGCAGGGGCTCGCCGCAGTGGGCACCGAGCAGGCAAGCGGCGCGGATCAGGGCGCCGGTCTTGTGGATGTGCATGAACTCCAGTTCTTCAAGGGCGAGCGTCTGACCCACCGCGGCGAGGTCGATCGCCTGACCGCCGGCCATGCCGCGCGAGCCCGCCGCACGGGCGAGGCTGCCGATCATGGCCAGCTGGCGCCGGGCGTCGCCAGCGAGCTGATGCTCGGCGAGCAGCTGGAAGGCCAGCGCCTGCAGCGCGTCGCCGACCAAGAGCGCGGTGGCTTGGTCGAATTCGACGTGGCAGGTCGGCTTGCCGCGGCGCAGGACGTCGTCGTCCATGCAGGGCAGGTCGTCATGCACCAGGGAGTAGATGTGGATCAGCTCGACCGCGGCAGCGGCGATGTCGAGCTTTTCGGCCTCGGCGCCGCAGAGCTCGCCGGCGGCGTGGCAGAGCAGGGGCCGGATGCGCTTGCCGCCGCCCAACGCCGCGTAGCGCATGGCCTGGTGCAGGCGTTGCGGGGCGACGGTGGCGGGTGCCAGCAGGCGGTCGAGGCTGGTCTCGGTGCGCTGCTGGATCGTGCCCATCCAGGTGGCGAAATCCATCGTGTTCATTCCTCCTCAGCCGGAGCGCCGGCCGAGAAGGCGGAGCGCTGCCCGGCTTCGAGCATCTGCAGCTTCTGCTCGGCAGCGCCGAGGGCCTCCTGGCAGTGCTTGAGCAAAGCCGTGCCGCGTTCGAAGGCGGCGAGCGACTGTTCGAGCGGCAGCTGTCCGGCCTCCATCTCCCGGACGATGGTCTCCAGCTCTGTGAGGGCGGCTTCAAACGATACCGGTGGGGGACTGGTTTTGCCCATGGGGTGGACGGCAGGTGCGCGGCAGAGTGATGGATACGGCGTCGAAGACAGGGGGCAAAAGTAACTTATCGCGACGGCCCAGGTCAAATCCGGCTGTCCGGCAGTCCCCGTCAGGATGGGTAGATTATACTTATACGTTTCCCGGTATCCGGGTTTTTCTTGTGGCTTGGGTGATATGAGCAACATTATTGACCGGGCGGGGACGACCGTGCGTCTCGCGTCGACGCCTGCGCAGCTGCCCGTGTCGTGGTATTTCGACGAGAAGCTGTTCGAGTTGGAGAAGCGGCTGCTGTTCGACCAGGGTCCGGGTTACGTGGGCCACGAGCTGATGGTGCCCGAAGCCCTGGACTATCGCAGCCTGGAATGGCTCGATCACGCCAAGCTGCTGGTGCGCCAGGAGGCGGGCGGCGGTATCGACCTGCTGTCCAACGTCTGCCGCCATCGCCAGGCGATCATGCTGCAAGGCTCGGGCAAGGCCAGGAACATCGTTTGCCCGATCCACCGTTGGACCTATGACGGCACCGGCCGCTTGATCGGCGCGCCGCGCTTTCCCGATAACCCCTGCCTCAACCTCGACAGGCAGCGGCTGGAAAACTGGAACGGCCTGCTGTTTCGCGGGCCGCGGCGGGCGCAAAACGATCTGGCCGGCCTGTCGGTCGCCGGCGAATTCGATTTTTCCGGCTACAAGCTGGATCGTGTCGAGCTGCATCCGTGCAACTACAACTGGAAGACCTTCATCGAGGTCTACCTCGAGGATTACCACGTCGTTCCCTATCACCCCGGGCTGGGAAAATTCGTCGACTGCGATGATTTGAGCTGGCAGTTCGGACAGTGGTATTCGGTGCAGCGCGTCGGGATTGCCTCGCTCGCCAAGTCCGGCTCCCAGGTCTACGAGCGCTGGCAGGCAGCGGTGCTCGACTATTACCGGGGCGAGCGCCCGAGGCAGGGCGCGGTGTGGCTCACCTATTTCCCGAACATCATGGTCGAGTGGTATCCGCACGTGCTGGTGGTATCGACGCTGATCCCGCAGGCTGTGGACAGGACGCTGAACGTGGTCGAGTTCTACTATCCCGAGGATGTCGCGCTGTTCGAGCGCGAACTCATCGAGGCCGAGCAGGCCGCCTACATGGAGACGGCGATCGAGGACGACGACATCGCCGAGCGCATGGATCGCGGTCGCCTTGCCCTGATGCGGGCCGGCGTGAGCGAGACCGGCCCCTACCAGTCGCCGCTGGAAGACGGCATGCGGCACTTTCACGAGTTCTACCGGCGCATCGTGGGCCCCCATCTCGGCGGCGCCGCATGAGCGCTGCCGAGACGCGACGGTTCTTCCAGTGCTGATTCCCGGTTTCTGAAATGCAATCCCTCTGGATGGTTGCCGCGAGCCTGCTGTTCGCCTGCATGGGCATCTGCGTCAAGCTCGGCAGCGCGCAGTTCTCCGCCGCCGAACTGGTGTTCTACCGCGGCTTCGTCGCCATGCTGCTGCTCTTCGCCTACGTGCGTGTTGCCGGGCTCTCCCTGCGCACGCCGTATTGGCGCGCGCACCTGACCCGCGGTGTGGCCGGTTTCGTTTCGCTAGTCATGTATTTCTACGCCATCAGCCAGATTCCGCTGGCCACAGCGGTGACCCTCAACTACACCTCGCCGCTGTTTCTGGCGCTGCTGCTCGCCTTCTGGCAGCGCGAACGGATTCGGCCGCTGCTGTTTGCGTCGCTCGCCGCCGGCTTTGCCGGCGTCGCTCTGCTCTTGCAGCCGTCCTTTCACTCCGAGGAAATCGCCGGCGGCCTGTTCGGGTTGGGCTCGGGCATCATTGCCAGCATCGCATACCTCAACGTCAGGCGCTTGGGCGAACTGGGCGAACCCGAATGGCGCACGGTGTTCTACTTCTCCCTGATTGCGGCGGTGGGCGGCCTGCCCTGGGTGCTGGTCGGCCACCCGTTCCATGCGATCGACGGGCGCGGCGCCTGGCTGCTGACCGGCGTCGGCGCATTCGGCGCCCTGGCCCAGTTGTGCATGACGCGCGCCTACAGCCGCGGCAGGACCATGGTCGCCGCCAGCCTGGCCTACAGCACCGTGGTTTTCGCCAGCATTTTCGGCAACTGGCTGTGGCAGGATAGTCTGCCGCTGCTGGCCTGGGTCGGCGTCGGCCTGATCGTCGCCAGCGGCGTGCTGTCCGGCGCGCTGTCGCGAGGCGCCCCGGTCGAGCAGGATTGAGCTATATTTCGCGACAGACCGCCAAAGAGGATCCCCCATGATTGTCACCGACCACCAAGGCAAGCTGCTCTCCGTCACCGTCTTCGGCGAGTTCACGCTCGCCGATTTCCAGGAGTTCGAGGAGTTGGTGCGCGACACGATTCCGTCCGAGGGCAGCCTCAAGCTGCTCTTCGACCTGCGCCAGATGGCCGACTTCACGCTCGACGTGGCCTGGGAGGAGATCAAGTTCTCGCGCCAGCATCCCCATGATTTCGGCCGCATCGCGGTGCTCACCGACAGCCAGTGGGTGACCTGGAGCGCCTGGCTATCGCAGGCCTTCGTCGATGCCGACCTGCGCGTCTTCGCGGACGAGGCAGAGGCGCGCACCTGGCTGGAAGCCGCCCGGTGAGCACCTGCCTGGTCGGCGCGGCGGAAGTCAAGACTCATCTTACCGACCCCGACTGGCGGATCTTCGATTGCCGCCACGACCTCAAGCAAACCGAATACGGTCTCGCCGCCTACCGCCGCGGTCATATTCCCGGCGCGCTCTTCCTCCACCTCGACCGCGACCTCTCTGGCCCCGTCGACGGCAGGCACGGCCGCCATCCGCTGCCCGACCCCGCCGTCTTCGGCGAAAAGATGTCGCAATGCGGGGTATCCCCGAGTACGCAAGTGGTGGCCTACGACAACGAGGGCGGCATTTTCGCCTCCCGCCTGTGGTGGCTGCTGCGCTGGCTCGGCCACGAACGCGCCGCGATCTTGGACGGCGGCTTGGCCGGCTGGAAGCGGGCCGGATTGCCGCTCGAAGATCGGGTGCCGGAGGTTGCACCGGCGCGTTTCCAAGCCCGACCCGGGACGGACGGCCCGGTCGATGCCGATTTCGTTCTGGCGCATCTGGATTCGCGCGAGATGCTCCTGGTCGATGCTCGCAGCCCCGAGCGCTTCCGCGGCGAAAATGAAACCCTCGATCCGGTCGGCGGCCATATCCCCGGTGCCGTCAATCGCTTCTATTTCGACAATCTCGACGACGACGGCTGCTTCTTCAAGCCGGCCGCGGAGCTCGCCGCAGAGTTCGGAGTGCTCTTGGCCGGGCGGCGCCCGGGGCAAGTCGTTCAGCAGTGCGGCTCCGGCGTCACCGCCTGCCACAATCTGCTGGCGATGGAAATCGCCGGACTCTCCGGCTCGCGGCTCTACGCCGGCTCGTGGAGCGAATGGTGCGCGGACCCGGCGCGGCCGGTAGCAAAAGGCGCCTAGTACACTCTCCCGGGCATTCGGGAAACCGTTCGCCGCTCACCCCATAGAACCGACCGCCCATCGCCTGACCGTGTCACCATAAGGCATATTCGCTATCATGACATTGGAATATTCCGGTCATGATAGCCATGCCTGACTCCATAACATCGGTTCCGCGCTCAAGTCATAGGCACAGGGGTTTCACCCTGATCGAATTGATGATCGTGGTGGCCGTCGTCGCCATACTGACGATGATCGCCTATCCCTCCTACGTGAACTACGTCATTCGCGCCAACCGCTCCCAGGCGCAGCAGTTCTTGATGGACATCGCGCAGCGGGAGGAGCAGTTCCGTCTCGATCAGGGGCGATACACGGCTGATCTGGCCGACCTGGGCGCGGCCGTTCCGGCCCCGGTTGCGAATTACTACGCGCCCTGGCTCTACACGACCGACGCACGGCCGTTCTTTGTCGCAGAGCTCACGCCGCTGGTCGGTTCGGCGCAAAAGGACGACGGCCGCCTGTTCATCAACAGCCGCGGCGAGCACTGGCGTGACACGGATCGCACCTGCGAAATCTCGGCCTGCGTCTATTCCAGCGCCAGCGCGACCCCCTGGGAATAGCGCCATGCCAGTCCATCCACGGATAAACGGGACAGCCGACCGGCGCGGTGGCTTTACGCTGGTCGAACTGATGGTGACGCTGACGGTCGCGGCGATACTGCTGAGCATCGCGGTTCCCAGCCTGCAGGACCTGGTCGCGAGCCAGCGAGTGCGCGCAGCGGCCTCCGAACTCATGAGCGCTCTTAGCTTGGCGCGCGCCGACGCCATTAGCAACGGGCGCCGGGTTGCGGTCGCATCCCTGGATCAGAGCAATGATGTCTGGCGCGGCGGTTGGCGCGTCATCGTCTGCGCCTCCCCGAGCGGCGCCCAGATCTGCCCCAATGTCGCAGTCTGCACCGATCCCGCGGCCCTAGCGGCGACGCCCGAGGCCTGTCCCGAGGAGCTGCTGCGCCATCAGCCGCTGGGCGGCAGCATCAAGGTGTGCACCCGGCTGAATCCGGCCGCCGCCGTCGTCGATACGCCGGCGATCATTTTCGGACCCGACGGCCGGATATCGGCCAATACGCCGGGCGCGGCATTGGGCATCAATGCCTTCATGATCAGCGACGACAGGGGCGGGCATGCGCCGGGCAGCGAAAAGATGCGCGCCCTGGCTTTCGCGGCGACCGGGCGGGTCAGCCTGTACCAGGTGAGTGCCGCGCAAGGGGGGGTGGCGTGTCCATGAACCGGAGCAGGCTGCGGCGGTTTGGCCTGGGGCTCACCCTGATCGAGGTGATGGTGACCCTGGTCATCCTGCTGCTCGGCCTGCTCGGTCTGTCCGGCATGATCGTCAAGGCCCAGCGGCTTTCCTACGAAGCCTACGAGCGCCAGCAGGCACTGGCGATCGCCACCGATCTGGCCGAGCGCATGCGCGCCAACCAGTCCGCCAGCGTCACGACGCCCTCGAACGGCGCCATCGCAGCCCTCTACGCCGCCGATGCCGGGTCCGCCTCGCCGCTCGGCGACCCTGCGCTGGCAGCGATGTGGACCCTGCTACAGAACCACTCGATCACGGACTGCGCGGCCGCGGACTGTAGTCCCTCGGAGCTGGCCAACTACGATCTGGCAAGCTGGGAAGGCCTGCTGCTCGGCGCCGGCAAGAGCAACGCCTCGAATCTCAGGATCGGCAGCATCAGCAACGCCCGCGGCTGCGTCGAAGGGCCGGTGGCATTCATTTCCCCGGGGGTGGCCGCGCCAACCGATACCTACCGCATCACCGTGGCCTGGCAGGGGGATCAGGCGGTTCCGACGAGTGCCGGCAACGCCAGCGACCTGCGCAATCTCACCACTTGCGCCAAGGGGCTGTACCAGACCCTGGCGAATACCCCCGACAGCGCCGACGAGTACCGGCGTCTGGTGACCCTCTACGTCTTCATCTATCAGCCGTCATGAGTACGACCGCCCAAGCTCGCGCCCAGCTTCGCAACCTGACGCCGCTGCGTTGCGCACAAGGACTGACCCTGATCGAACTGATGGTGTCGATGGCCATCGGATTGATTCTGTTGACCGGGTTGACCCTGCTCTTCTCCAGCACTTCGACGAGCTTCAGGGTGCAGGATGCGTTCGCCCGGCTGCAGGAGAACGGCACGGCGACGCTGCGCTACCTGTCCGACGATATCCGCATGGCCGGTTTCTACGGCGAGAGCACCTCTGCGGCCAGCGTCAAGCTGGATGCGCTGCCGGAGATCGCGGCGGCGGACGATTGCGGCGCCGAGTTGCCCGGCCCGCCCGCCCGCCCGTATGCGCTGGATCTCGCCGTGCCCATCGAGGTACACGACGATCTGACGCCGGCGACGGTGAGTTCCACCTTCCCCTGCATCGCTGCCGCCAACTTCTTGCCGGACAGCCCGGTCATCGTCCTGCGCGGCGCCACCGGCCAGGTCATCGACCAGCCCGACGGGAACGGCGACATGAGCGCCGCCCTGGCCGCCCAGCCCAACTACGACAAGACCCTCTACGTCCAGTCGTCGCCGACCCAGGATCCCAATACCATCGTCTTTCGCGGCGACGGCTATGCCACGCTGCGCGCGGCCGGCCTGGGCAATATCAGGATGCTGGTGAGCAACAAGGATGCGCCGATTTTCGCGTACCAGACCCATGTCTATTACCTCCGCCCGTGCAGCCGTCCGACCGGCGGTTCGGCCGACAAGCCGCTCTGCCGCGCCGACGACGACGGTGGCCGGCCCATCCCCACCCTGGTGCGCCAGGAAATCTCCAGCACCGCCGCATCGGTGCAGATGCAGGAAGTCGCCCTGGTCGAGGGTATCGAGCGCCTGAATTTTTCCTATGGGCTGGACGCCAACGGCGACGGCATTCCCGACCGCTATTCGGCTGCCCCGAGCGTCTCGGAGTGGCCGCAGGCCATCTCCGTGCGCATCACGGCGCTGGTGCGCAGCATCGATCCGATCATGGGTCAAAACGACGCCGGCAAGACCTACGATCTGGGTGGTGGCGTGACCTATTCCTGCGCCGGACCGGACTGCTCCTACCTGCGCCAGATCTATTCCCAGACGGTGCAACTGCGCAACTGCGCGGCCCGCCGTTCCATGGGGGGACAGCAATGCTGAGATTCCCGGCGAGCCACCGAGGCGTCGCCCTGGTGGTCGGCCTGATCATGCTCACCGTGCTGACGCTGCTGGTCGTGAGTGCGATCAAGATCGGCGTCCTCGAACTGAAAATAGGCGGCGTGAGCTATCTCGCGGCGCAGAATTTCGCCAATGCCGAGCTGGCGATCGCCGAGTTTCTCGACGGCAACGCCGGCACCCTGCAGCCCGGTTGCGTCGAAGCCGACCTGTCCGGTCCGAACAAGGGCACGAGCTGCTTTTTCCCCGCGGGCGCGCCGAGCAACGTCAGCATCAGCGGCGGCCCGGGCGGCTATAGCGCCACGCTGGCGCTGCAAAACGGCACCGCCACGGTGACCGCGAGCGAAATCGGTTGCGGCGCCGACGCCGGCGTCGGCTCGGGCAATCAGGTCCCGGGCGCCGGCATCCTGAGCTGGGACGCCGCGGCATTCGACATCCGCGCCAAGTCGGAAGGCTCGATCGCCGGCGTGGCGCTGGTGCATCAGGGCGTCAAGAAGAAGCTGACCGCCGGTGGTTGCGGCGGCTGAGGCCGCAGAGGAACGTGATGAAAACTGGATACCTCAAACGCCTGCTCGCCTGGATCCTGACCGCCTCCATGTGCAATCCTGCCTGGGCGCTGGACACCGACATCTACCGCGCCATCGTTACCGGCTCCTCTGCCGCGGAACCCAACGTCCTGCTGATTCTCGACACCTCCGATTCGATGAACCTGCCGGAGGGCTGGCGGGAATATCCGGGCGCCTACGACTCGCACGTCGAGTACCTCTGGAACGACATCGACACCATCAGCAATTTAGAGGTGCCCTTCGAACAGGACGGCAAGATTTCCGACGGCAATGGCTATGTCGCCAACACGCCCAGCGGTTTCTTCGTCTTCGGCACGTATTCCTCCGCTCAGGCATACCAGGACAACGTCGTCATCAGATTTTCGAACACCGCCTCCTTCCACATCGGCGGTTCGATCACCTTGACCGGAATGCCTATCCCGGCTTTGAACGGCACTTTCACCATCGTTAACCTGAGCTCCTCGGATGTCTTCATCGCGCTGCCTCCAGGGGTCAGTTGGAACAATTCCGGCTACCCGATGCAAAGCAATGCGGCCAACCAGCAATACAGCTACTGGAGCAACGCCGACGGGACCATGACCGCACCCAGCGGCACGAGTGCGCTTCCGGCGCCGACCAAGCCGCTGGGCTTCTGGGGCGGATCAAGCGTCGAGGAACGAAAACAGATCTGGCGCGCCGCGCGCGACTATGCCAACGCCACCGAGCCCGGCGATCCAGGTCCGCGCTTCAGCTATCGCAACTACAGCGAACACAACGCCCTGCATTGGTTGCCGGCGGGCACACCCGAGAGCGATCCGCGTCTCTATTCGGATGCCTTCAACCAATTCTATGGCGCCGATGCGCTGACCACCTTCGGCGGCACCATCGACCCGGTCACCCATCATCTCAAGCGCGGCGGCATCGACTTCGGAGTCCCGCCCGCCAAGTACTATGGACAGAATAACCAGTGCCAGTCTTCCCTCGACGCGCTGACGCCTTCGACGGTTTTTGCGCCGAGCACCTTTCCACCGAACGATGGCAAATACCTCGGACAGAAATGGCAGCGCTACGAGCGCTATCGGAACCTCGACGATTCCCTGGCCGCCGGCTATCCGGGCAGCAATAGCGCAAGCATCTCGTGGTCCCATTACGACGGTTACCTCAATGGCAATCGCGATGCCGACACCTTTGCGGTCAACGCAGCCGTACCTCTGCCGATCAGACTCAAGCGCTCCGGAAACCGTTCCTCTGCCGGCTGGACAGACCTGAGACCGGATTGGGGCGGTTTCAACTTCAGCGACAAGCTGTTTCAAATCCCGAGCTACGATATCTACAAGCAGCTCTTGGGCGTCTACGGCGTGGCTGCGAGCGGGATCACCAACAACAACGATGCGCGCATCGTCGGCTACCAGAAGCTCGCGGTGCCCGGTTACTACGACTACTCGAATTCGGTCAATAGCGGGGCGATCACCGTCAGCAAGACGCGCAATTGCAGCTGGTCGGGCCCGACCAGCGACGGGCCCGACGCGATCACCCAGACCTTCTCCTTCGGCGGAGCCTGCAGCGACGCCGGCATCGTCTGCAGCGGCACCCTGCCCGGGCAGTGCGATCAGGTTCCAGACCCGCCCGCTTGTGCCCAGACCGTGGCCGGGCCCTATTACACCAAGGACTATGAAAACTGCCATTGGCGCGGCCGCAGCCAGCTCGACACCAAGAGCTACAGCGGCTGTCACTGGTCCCCGGATCGCCGGGCGGTGACCGTCGGGGGCGAGGGGGCGAGCGCCGTCTATTTCGTCGGCGGCGTGTGCACCGGCTCCTGTACCGGCGCCGATTGCCCGGATCCCGGCGAGCCGAACGGCACCAACTATTGCGTCAATGGCACCGTCAGCGAGCAGAGACTGGGCAACAGAACTTATCGCAACGTGCTGATCGGCGATGGTGGCAATGACATCAACTCGGGTTGCAGCAACCGTACCGACGCGGGCACCAGCTACTATTACGGCGGCAGCTGCGTCGGGGATATCCGCGTGCCGCCAGGCAACGCCTGGACGGTCACCAACGATCCCGGCGCCTGCGACAAGTCGGTGACTTACGCGACCAAGCGAGTCGGCGGCCAGACGCTCGCTGACGTGCGCACCGACAGCATCACCGCCGGCTGCAGCAACAAGGGCGATAGCTTTCAGGAATGCAGCGATCGGCACGCCTCGGGCTGCCCCTACATCAGTTGCGACAGCCGCGCGCTCAGCCAGAACGTCGATGGCACCGATTACGCGGTCGCCGACCGGAACGCCGATCAGGAGTCGACGATGGTCCATGACTGCGTCGCCGACGAGGCCAGCGGCGGGCCGTACATGACCGCCCTGCCGCGCGATTTCGGCGCCAACGGCAGCCCCTATGACGGGCGCTACAACGGCGCCGCCGGCAATACCGTTTCGAGCGGCACCCTGATGTACGACAGCAACCCGGCTCGACGCATCGATACCGCGCCGGCCTACGATATCTACTCGAGCAACTACCTCAACTGGAAGTACGGCCCGAAATCCCACGGCAATCCGATCGGTCGCAAGACCAGATTGCAGACCGCCAAAGACGCGCTGACCCAACTGGTGCGGAACAAGGACGGCGTGCGCTTCGGCCTGATGGCGTTCAATCGCCAGGACAACACCTACAACACCGAGGGGGGCAACATCGTCTATGCCGTCGCGCGCATGGGTACCGCCAATTCCGCCGATATCGCCGTCATGAGCGCCGCCGCCAGGGCCGAGAACGATGCCGCGCTGATCAACCGTCAGACATTGATCGGCAAGATCAACGGTCTGGTCGCCACCGCACAGACGCCGCTGACCGAGTCGCTCTACGAGGCTTACCGCTACTTCAAGGGCGACGCCCCGGACTTCGGACGCCTATCCACCCCCGCCCTGGACGGCGCCAAGGCAGCCTCTGGCTGCGACCGCAGAGCCTTCGAGACGCCGGGCGACGGCTCGGACGGCAGCGATTGCCTGGGCAATCGTGGCCATCCCGGCGCAGCGGGCAATTATCATTCGCCGATGCTCGACCTGATCGGCAGCGACGGACAGCCCGCCGTTTGCCAGAAGAACTTCACTCTGCTGGTTACCGATGGCGGTCCGGAAAACGACTGGTCCGCCAACGATCAGATCAAGGCCCTCTCCTACCAGAAGTCGCCGACCGAGGTCGTCTCGCCGCGCACCGACATCAACACCCCGGCGTTGCCGGCCGGCCTCCACTACGATCAGTTCAGCCCCGATGGCGTCACCCCCTATGGGCCGACCGACAACGGCTCGACCGACCACGACGGCGGCTACGTCTGGTTGGACGAACTGTCCTACTTCATGGCCAATGCCAAGGTCTCGCCCGAGAGCATCCCGGGCAGCCAGCCGGTCTACACCTATGCGATCGGCTTCGCCGGCGCCAACACGGCGGTGCTGCAAAACGCTGCATCCTCGATCTCCGGCGGCGAATATTTCTCTGCCGACAATTCCGGGCAACTGCCGGAAAAGCTGGGTGGCGCCATCGACGCCATGGTCTCCTGGACGCCGGTCTCCGGCGGCGGCACGGTGGTCCCGATCTCGGCGTTGAACCGGGCGGAGAACTCGCGCGACGTCTATCTCGGCTTCTTCGGCCCGTCCAACAACAGCCAATGGGACGGTACGCTGAAGCGTTACGAACTGTCCGACGTCACCGCTGCCGGCAATACCGGCTATTGCGGCAGGCAGCCGGTCGCGGGCAACGACCAGGGCTTGCCGATCGGACTTTGCCTCATCGGCCAGACCCCGGTGACGAACGGGCTGGGCGAGACGGTCTGGAACATCGAGTACATCGACAAGACGCCGGTGGGCGGGGAGTTCGCCAGCAAGATCAACGATGCCGCCGTCAGCCAATGGATACCCAGCGCCGTGCCCGATGGCGGCAGCGCACGCCGGGGCGGCAGCGGCCAGATCCTGCTCTCCGGTGCCGCCCCGGTCACCAACCCGGCAGCGCGCAAGATCTACACCTTCATCGCCGGTGCTTCCGGCGACGCCTCCTTGAGCGCCAATCCCGTGTCTGAGGACAATGCACTGCTCACCAAGGCCCGGCTGGGCAACGCCGGCATGAGCGACGCGAACCGCGCCACGCTGATCAACTTCGCCCGCGGCGGCAATCCGAACAACGCCGCCTGCAGCGACAGTGATCCGGCGACGCCGTGCAAGGTCTGGCGCGACTGGGCGCACGGCGACATCCTGCATTCCAAGCCGGCGATATTGAACTACTCGGCGACCCGGCAATACGTTTTCTACCTGAGCACCGATGGCCTCTTGCACGCGGTGGATACGGCCACCGGCGCCGAGCAGTGGGCGTTCCTGGCGGAGGAGGCGCTGCCGCTCTTGAGCACGATGATGGTCGACAGTCTGGGCGGGCACCTGATCGTCACCGACGGCTCGCCCAGCCTGTTCTTCCATGACGCGAACAATGACGGCATGATCAGAGCCAGCGACGGCGACAAGGCGATGCTCTACTTCGGACAGCGCCGCGGCGGCTCCGCCTATTACGCGGTGGACATCAGCGACATCGACCATCCGAAGTTCGCCTGGAAAATCATCGGCGGCAAGGGCGTCGCCGGGGCAGGCAGCCTGTGCGTCGGTAGCGGCAGCTGCAGCGCCGTGGCAGCCTACGACGAACTGGGGCAGAGCTGGTCGTATCCCGCGGTCGGCAAGCTGCGCGCCCTGACCCCGCCGGTGGCGGCGACGCTGACCCCGGCGCTGATCTTCGGCGGCGGCTACGACCCAAACGAAGATAACGACCCGGTCACCGCCGCCGACACCATGGGCCGAGCATTGTACGTGGTCAATGGCTACACCGGCGCCGTCGTCAAGAAGTTCGGCGCCGCCAATACCGTGCACGGCATGGACGCGAGCTTTCCTTCGGATGCGGCGGCATTGAACGTGGATCTGGACGCGCAGAATCTGCTCGATCGGGTCTATATCGGCGACACCGCTGCCAACCTCTACCGTTTCGACATCGACAACGCCGATCCGGCGCACTGGAGCGGCGGTCGCATCGCCCAGCTGTCCGACGCCTATTCGCTGCCGGGGACGGCACCCAACCGCAAGATCCTGTTCCCGCCGATGCTGGTGAAACAGAATTTCGGCGGGCGTTACGACGCCGTCTATGTCGGCACCGGCGATCGCGAGCATCCGCTGAAAACCGCCGGAGTCGCGGACAAAATGTTCATGATCAAGGACAAGCCGCTCGTCGATGCCGACTACACACTGGCTGCGAACTATTCGGCCGACGACCTGATCGACATCAGCGGCATCAATGACCAGACGGGCTTCGGTGCGCAGGTGTCCGCCACCACCTGGAAGGCCAAGAAGGGCTGGTATTACTCGCTTCCGGGCAGCGGCGAGAAGGTCACCAGCAGTCCGACGATTTTCAGCCAGACGCTGCGCTTCTCCAGCTACGCGCCCTTGCAGGTGGTCAACGCCTGCCTGCCTTCGGGGCGCGGTCAGCTCTATGGCCTAGACGCCTTGTCCGGCGCGCCGCTGGATCCGGCCGAGCACAATATGTTGACCAGCAATCCGAGGGTCTATGCCGACTTTTCCTCCCGAGGCTACATCAGCAGCGGCGTGCCCATCGTCTACAACAAGCGCGCCTACATCCTGCAGGTCACCGAGAGCGGCCACATCCTGCCCGGCGGCATCGCCGGCAACACGGTGGGCAAGATCTACTGGTACCGCGAGGCCGATCGCTGAGGGCGGCTCACGGTTCGCCGGCGAGCATCCGCGGCAGGGGAAAGACGATGTTCTCGGCCATGCCCGGGAGCGTGCTGACGCCGTCGGCGCCCAGCTGCCGCAGGCGTTCGATCACCCGTTCGACCAGCACCTCGGGGGCGGAGGCGCCGGCGCTGACCCCGACCTTGTCACAGCCGGCAATCCAGGCCGGGTCTATTTGTTCGGCGCTGTCGACGAGATGGGCGGGGACGCCCAGATGCTGCGCCACCTCGCGCAGGCGGTTGGAATTGGAGCTGTTGGTCGAGCCGACCACGATGACCACGTCGCATCGGGATGCCAGCAGTTTCACCGCATCCTGGCGGTTCTGGGTGGCGTAGCAGATGTCGTCTTTCCTCGGCCCCACGATCGCGGGAAAGCGCGCTCTGAGCGCCGCGACGATCGCCGCGGCGTCGTCCACCGAGAGCGTGGTCTGGGTCACGTAGGCCAGCCGGTCGGGATCGGCGACGACCAGGCGGGCGACGTCGGCGAGGTTCTCGACCAGGTGCATGCCGTCTTTCACCTGCCCGGTCGTGCCCTCGACCTCGGGGTGGCCGCGGTGTCCGATCATGACGATTTCGCGCCCGGCATCGCGCATCTTCGCCACCTCGACATGAACCTTGGTGACCAGCGGACAGGTGGCGTCGAAGACCTTGAGGCCGCGCCGCTCGGCTTCCTCGCGTACCGCCTTGGCGACCCCGTGGGCGCTGAAAATCACCGTGCCGCCGGCGGGCACCTCGTCCAACTCATCGACGAACACCGCGCCCTTGGCGCGCAGATCCTCGACCACGTAGCGATTGTGCACCACTTCGTGGCGCACATAGATCGGCGCGCCGTAGCGCTTCAAGGCGCGCTCGACGATCTCGATCGCGCGCTCGACGCCGGCACAGAAACCGCGAGGATTGGCGAGCAGGATTTCCATGTCAGAGGATGCCGATCACTTCGACCTCGAAGCGGATCGTCTTGCCCGCCAGCGGATGGTTGAAGTCGATCAGCGCCGCCTCCTCGTCCAGTTCCCGCACCAGGCCGGTGTAGCGGGCGCCGTTGGCGGCGGTGAATTCGAGCAGGTTCATCATTCCGATCGGCTCGCCTCCCGGCAGGTCCGGCAGTTCGGCGCGCGGCAGTCGCCGCACCAGCCGGGGGTTGTGCTGGCCGAAGGCCTGCTCGGGCTCGAGCAGGAAGAGGCGCCGCTCGCCCGTAGCCAGGCCTTCGAGGCAGCGCTCCAGCGTCGGCGCCAGCTCGCCGTTGCCCAGTTGCAGGGTCGCCGGCGTCGAGTCGAAGGTGCTGATGAACGCCTGGTCATCCATGCCGGCGACGCGGTAGTTGAGCGTCACCAGGCTGTCCGACCCTACTCGTTGTATGGGATTGGCGTTCATGTCCTCGTCCTGCAATTCACTCCAGCCGCGCATTGTGCCAGAGCCGGGGACATTGCGCATCGGCTCGGGGCGGCGTCATTGCGATTGCCGCGGCGCTATGGGCCTCGCAACGACATTAGCACCCGGTCGTCATTGCGAGCGTAGCGAAGCAATCCCGGCGCCTGTTGGGTCAATGTCGTCTCAGTTACCGAGTAAACTCCGCGGATCGCTTGAACCGCTTGGATCCCGAACATGAACACATTATTGCCGGATCTCGTCTGGAACTGGGCACCGCCCGATGTGGTACGCCGCAACGAGGAGGGCAACTTGCTCGCCATGCTCGCCGCGATCGCCGAGACCGGCTCGGTGGCACAAGCGGCGCGCGCCTGCGGTTTCTCCTACCGCCACGCCTGGGGGCTGGTGCGCACCTGGGAAGAGCGTCTGGGCCAGCCGCTGGTCGACATGGCGCGCGGCCGGGGTTCCCGTCTGGCGCCGCTCGGACTGCGGCTGGTGGGCCTGGATGCGCGCCTGAAGAGCCGTTTCGCTGTCCAATTGGCGGCGGCGGCCGAGGAGGTGCGACGCGAGCTGGCGCCCTTTCTGGCCGCCGAACCGGAGCGCTTGACGCTGCACGCCAGCCACGATCCGCTGCTCGCCCGCCTGCCCGAGACGCTGCGCGCTGCCGGCGTCGAAGCGGAATTGCACGTGCTGGGCAGCAGCGAAGCGCTGGCCTCGCTCGCCGCCGGGCGCTGCGATCTGGCCGGCTTCCACTGTCCGCCGGGGCCCCTGGGCGAGCCGGTGTGGCGCGTCTATCGCAGGCATCTCGATGCCAGAATCCACGTGCTGATCCGCTTCGCGCGTCGCTCCCAGGGACTGATGCTGGCTGCCGGCAGCGCTCTCCGGGCGCTGCCCGATCTGACCGGAGCCGGCGTGCGTTTCGTCAACCGTCAGGCAGGCTCCGGCACCCGTCTGCTGCTCGACCTGCTGCTCGCCGAGAGCGGCCTCGCGCCGCAGGACATCAAGGGCTACCAGGTCGAGGAGTTCACCCACGCGGCGGTGGCTGCGACCATCGCCAGCGGCGCCGCCGACGCCGGTCTCGGCGTCGAGGCCGCGGCGCGCCGCTTCGGCCTGGATTTCATCCCGCTGGTGCGCGAGGACTACTACCTGGCCACCCGTCGCGATGCCTTGATGCAGCCGGCCGTGCAGGCGCTGCAGGAGCTCCTGGCCAGCGCCGACTGGCGCCGCGCGCAGGCCGATCTGCCGGGCTATGACGTGCGTGGCGCCGGCCGCCCGATCGAGTGCGAGGCGGCCTGGCGGGCGGCGAAGCTGCGGTAGAATCGCAGTTTTCCCCGTCCGCCGCGCCAGACCCGATGACACCGATAGTAGATGACGTCCGCATCAAGGAGATCAAGGAACTCGCCCCGCCGGCCCATATCCTGCGCGAGTTTCCGGCCAGCGAGGCGGCGGCGGCGACCACCTTCGCGGCGCGTCAGGGGATACACCGGATCCTGCACGGCGCCGACGGCCGCCTGCTGGTGGTGATCGGTCCCTGTTCGATCCACGACCACGATGCCGCGCTCGAATATGCGCGCCGCTTGCGGGCGGTCTGCGGCCGCTACGCAGCTGACCTGTTGATCCTGATGCGGGTGTATTTCGAGAAGCCGCGCACCACGGTCGGCTGGAAGGGCCTGATCAACGATCCGCACTTGGACGGCAGCTTCCGCATCAACGAAGGCCTGCGTCTGGCGCGCCAGTTGTTGTACGAGATCAACGAACTGGGCCTGCCCTGCGCCACCGAATTCCTCGACGCCATCACGCCGCAATACACCGCAGACCTGATCAGCTGGGGCGCCATCGGCGCCCGCACCACCGAGTCGCAGGTGCACCGCGAGCTGGCCTCGGGCCTGTCCTGCCCGGTCGGCTTCAAGAACGGTACCGACGGCAACGTCAAGATCGCCGTCGACGCGATCCGCGCCGCAGCCAGTCCGCATCATTTCCTCTCGGTGACCAAGGCCGGCCATTCGGCCATCGTGTCCACCAACGGCAACGAGGACTGCCACGTCATCCTGCGCGGCGGCAAGACGCCCAACTACGATGCCGCCAGCGTCGATGCCGCCTGCAAGGACCTGGGCGGGGCCGGCCTCGCGGCGCGGGTGATGATCGACTTCTCGCACGCCAATTGCGGCAAGCAGCACCAGCGCCAGCTGGACGTGGCGCGCGATGTCGGCGAGCAGCTCGCCGCCGGCGACGACCGCATCTTCGGCGTCATGGTCGAGTCCCACCTCCAGCCGGGGCGCCAGGATCTGCTGCCGGGCAAGCCGCTCGAATACGGGGTCTCGATCACCGACGCCTGCCTGGGCTGGGAGGACAGCCTCTCCGTGCTCGACATCCTGGCCGACGCCGTGCGCCGGCGCCGCTTGGCCCTGGCCACGCAGTAAGCGTGGCAGCACCGGCCGTGCCGAGGCCGCCGATGACACGCAGATCATTTCTCGCCCTGCTCGCGGCGACCTTGCTGTTCCGCCTCTGGCTCGCGGCAGCGGTGCCGATCACCGGCGACGAAGCCTATTTCATCTGGTGGGGGAAAATTCCCGACTGGGGCTTCTACGATCACCCGCCTATGGTCGGATGGTGGCTCGCCGCGCTGCTCCGGGTCTCCGACGCCCAGTGGTGGCTGCGCCTGCCGGCAACCCTGCTGCCGGGCGTGCTGGCGCTGGCCGCCGCCCGCTTTCTGCGCCGGCACGGCGAGGACGTCGCGTGGACGGCGGCGGCGCTGGTGCTGCTGAGCCCGCTCGATCTTTGGAACGTGTTCATCACCACCGACACGCCGCTGGTCTATTTCTCGTTTTTTTCGGCGCTGGCCTTCCTGCGCGCCGCCCGCGACGACGACTGGCGCTTCTATCTGCTCTCCGGCCTGCTGTTCTCGGGCGCGGTGCTGTCCAAGTATTTCGCCGCGCTGCTGGGTTTCGCCTACCTGCTGCACGCGCTCGTCTCGCCCAACAGGAAGAAGTGGCTGGGCCTCCTGCTCTGCTACGGCGCGACCGTTCCGGCCTTGCTCCTGATGGCCTGGTGGAATGCCGGCCACTGCTGGGCCAACGTCATGTTCAACTTCTACAACCGCAACACCGACGCCGCCTGGTCTTGGCAGACGCCCTCGCTCTACGCCGCGACCCTGATCTACGTCCTGACGCCGCCAGCGATCTGGCTGCTCTGGCGGCGGCGCGGCGTGCTCCCGGCCCAGTGGCGCGAGGCCGAGACGCGCGCCCTGCTGCTGACCTGGGGAGCGCCATTGGCGCTGTTCGCCCTGCTCTCGCTGATGAAGCAGATCGGCCTGCACTGGGTGTTGTCCTTCCTGCCCATGGCCTTCATCACCCTGACCCTGGCGCTCGATACCGGCGCGCGATCGCGCCTAGTCCGCTGGTTCGCCGGCTTCGCCGCGCTGCACGTCGCCTTGATCGTCGCGGTCGCACAACTGCCGCTCGAGACCTGGCGCCATACCCGGCTCTACGACGGCATCGTGCTGACCTTCGACGCGCAGCAACTCCTCGACCGCCTGAAACCCTATCGGGCCGACTACGTCTTCGCCAGCGACGGCTATTCCGTTGCCTCGACCCTGGGCTACGATGCGCGCCGCTACTTCCTGGTGTTCGGCGAGGGCTCCAGCCACGCCCGCCAAGACGACATCCTCACCGACTTTCGCGCGGAGGACGGCAGGAACATCCTGATTCTGCGGAAGGGCGCGCCGGCGGCAGCGGGCGAATACGCGCCCTATTTCCGCGAACTCGAGATCCGGCAGATCGAACTGCGCGGTGCGCGCTTCACCCTGGTGCTCGGCCGCGGTTTCATTTATCGCGCCTACCGCGAAGGGGTGCTGGCCCAGGTGCGGAAAAAGTATTACGCCATCCCGCGCTGGCTGCCGCAGCGCGGCTGTTATTTCTGCGATCGTTATTTCCCCGGCACCCCCTGCGTAAAATGAAGGCATGAAGGATCTGCTCCGCCTGCTTCGTCCCCATCAGTGGCTGAAGAACGGTTTCGTCTTCATCGGCCCGCTGTTCGGCACCGCCTGGAACGACGCCATCAAGATCTCCGGGGCGCTGTACGCCTTCGCCGCCTTTTGCCTGCTGGCCTCGGGCGTCTATGTGATGAACGACCTGATCGACCGGGAGCAGGACCGGCGCCACCCATTGAAGCGCCAGCGGCCGCTGGCGAGCGGCGCGGTCGGGGTGGCCCCGGCGCTGGTGCTGATGGCCGCCTGCCTGGCCGGCGGCTTTGCCCTGGTGATGGCGAGCGGCAGCGAGGCACCCTGGCTGTTCTTCGCCTACGTCGCGCTCAACGTCGCCTACACGCTGGGCCTGAAGCACGTCGTGGTGCTCGACGTGTTCCTGATCGCCGCGGGCTTCATGCTGCGCCTCCTGGCGGGCACCCTGGGGCTGGGCATCGCGCCTTCGCAGTGGCTGCTGCTGTGCGGCCTGATGCTGACGCTGTTCCTGGGTTTCGCCAAGCGCCGCGCCGAGATGAGCGCCCTGTCCGGCCAGGGCGCCGGGCACCGGCGGGTGCTGGAGCACTACTCGTCGGGGCTGCTCGACCAGATGATGACCGTGACCACGGCCGGCACCATCATCTCCTACAGCCTCTACACCGTCAGCCCGGATACGGTGGCGGCGCACGGCACGAAGACGCTGATTGGCACCGTGCCCCTGGTGATCTACGGCATGTTCCGTTACCTGTATCTGTTGCACCGGCGGGGCGGCGGCGGCGATCCAGCGCTGCTGCTCGTCACCGACCGGCACCTGCTGGCGGCTTTCGCCGGCTGGCTGGCGCTGGTGATCTTCCTGCTGTGGCCGGGACCGCTATGAGCCGGCCATCCAGACGGCGAGATCCACCTGCACCCGCTCGTCCGGGCTGGCGAGCCAGATCTGCCCCTCCTGCACGGTGCAATGCAATTGCCGGCTGCGCGGCGCCAGCTCCGCCAGCGCCCGGCTCGACGCGTGCGACAGATTGATCACGGCGAGATTCCCGATCCGTTTGAGCTTGGCGGCGCACTGTTGCCACCACAGCTCGGCGACGCGCCCGCCGTAGGCGTAGATGACCACCCGCCGGGCGCGGCCGCAGGCTCTGCGGATGATCTTCTCGTCGGGGAGGCCCACGTCTATCCACAGTTCGATGGCCCCGGTCAGATCCCTCTGCCACAGATCGGGCTCGTCGTCGGCGGACAGGCCGTTGGCGAAGGCCAGGGCGGGGCCGGCGTGGCGCGCGAAGGCGAGCAGGCGCACCATCATGCGCTCGTCGGTCTCCGACGGGTGGCGGGCGATGGTGAGGGCGTGGTCGCGGTAGTAGTTGCGGTCGATGTCGGCGATCTGCAGCCCGACTTTGAAGATGGTTGCCTTGATGGCCATAGGGCGGCTTGTCTCAGGGTCGGGATGCGATGATACTCCGGTATCCTATTACCGCTAGAACGGGACTCAGGGGATCATGACGATGGATGGAACGAATGACAGCCTGGTCGAACTGGACGATCTCCATTTCTCCTACGGCGATCGCGAGATCTTGAAGGGCATCAATCTCAGGGTGGCGCGCGGCAGCATCGTCGCCATCCTGGGTGCGAGCGGCTGCGGCAAGTCGACGCTGCTGCATCTGATCGGCGGCCAGCTGAAGCCGGCGCGCGGGCGGGTCAAGGTCGCCGGCGAAGTGGTGCATGAACTCGACGACCGGGGCCTCTATCAGCTGCGCAAGAAGATGGGCATGATGTTCCAGGTGGGCGGACTGTTTTCCGACCTGTCGGTCTATGACAATCTGGCCTTTCCGCTGCGCGAAAACACCGACCTGCCCGAGCCCCTGATCCACGACCTGGTGCTGATGAAACTGCACGCGGTCGGCCTGCGCGGCGCCCACCGGATGATGCCCAACGACCTCTCGGGAGGCATGGCGCGGCGCGTGGCGCTGGCCCGCGCCATCGCGCTCGATCCGCTGCTGATCATGTACGACGAGCCCTTCGCCGGCCTCGATCCGATCTCGCTCAACGTCATCGCCAATCTGATCAGGCGGCTGAACGACGCGCTCGGCGTGACCTCGGTGGTGGTGACCTACGACGTTTCGGAGTCGCTCAAGGTGGTAGACCACGTGGTCTTCATCAACAACGGCGTGATCGTCGCCGAGGGCCCGACCGCCGACATGCTGGTGACCGACAACCCCTTCGTGCGCCAGTTCGTGGATGGAAAGCCGGACGGCCCGATCGCCTTCCAGTATCCGCACCGGCCCTTCGAGATCGAGCTGGGACTCCAGGGAACCGCTGGATAAGCCCATCTGCCGCGGCCCCTGTCGGCCTAGCAATGACGAAGGCGGCCTCCTTCAGGCGTTCTTGTCCCGCTGCCAGAGCACGTCGCCGCGGCCGGACTCGCGGTTCAGATGGCGGGCGAGCACGAACAGGAGGTCGGAGAGACGGTTCAGATACTGCCTAGCGGTCGCCGAGACGTTTTCGCTCTGCGCCAGCGCCACCACCGCCCGTTCGGCGCGACGGCAGACGGTGCGGGCCAGGTGGGCGAGGGCCGCGGCGCGGCCGCCGCCGGGCAGGATGAACTCCTTGAGCGGCGCGAGTTGCGCGTTGTAGCGGTCGATCGCAGCCTCCAGATGCGCCGGTCCGCCATCGGCGAGCAGTTTTGCGCCGGGAATAGACAGCTCGCCGCCGAGATCGAACAGATCGTGCTGCACGCCGGTGAGCAGTTCACGGACGTCCGGGGACAGTTCCTCGCAGAGCAGCAGTCCGACGGTCGAATTGGTCTCGTCGATGTCGCCCAGCGCCGCGATGCGCGGGCTGTCCTTGCCGGTGCGCGAGCCGTCGCCCAGGCCGGTCGTACCGGCGTCGCCGGTGCGGGTGTAGATCTTGGTGAGCCGATGTCCCATGCTACTCTCCGGCGTTCGGGGTGCGGTCTAGGCGATACAGGACGAAGATCAGCACCAGCGTCGCGATCACCATCAGGTGCGGACCGAACAGCCAGAACAACAGCGGTATGGTGAAGTAGTAGGCGCGCATGCCGGTGCTGTAGTAGTGTGCCGCCCGGTTGAGGAAGCCGGTGACGAAGCGCGGCGTGATCACCGGGTGCTTGAGATCGGCGGGGACGTTGAGCAGGTAACCGGCGTGATGGAAGCTGCGCGCGGCCAGGGTGAGGGAGAAGAAGGCCACGCACTGGTCGATGATCATGATCACCAGCTTGAACATCCACAGCGACGGATCGACCACACCGACGAGGTTGAGCGAATGCAGGCCGTGCTCGACATCGCTGCCGTGCCCGGACAGGCTGATCGTGCCGATGATCAGCAGTATGGAGGTGGAGGCGAGGAAGACCGCCACCATGGTGGAATTGCGCAGCGTCTGCACCGCCAGGATGTCGCGCTTGTCGCGCATCACGCTCTCCACCCAAAGGCGGCGGGCCTCGGCGTTGAGCGCCTGGATGGTGTAGTGCGGGTCGTAGTGCGGCCCCGGCGCCGTGCGCCAGCGCAGGTAGGCGTAATAGCAGAGGATCAGTCCGGCGCTGATCACGAAGCCGAACATGTCGCTGTTATAGACCGAGATGAACGAGGGCATGGACTGGGCTAGGGAATGGGAGGGACTCGGGCGGGAGCGCGGCTGACACCGGCGGCGATTTTACTCCAGTTCGCGCCGGTGCCCGCGCTGTTCCAGCTGAGCCGCGATTCAATCGCCCTGGCCGCCGGCAGCGAAGCGCGGCAGCAGGCCGTCCACCGCGGCGCGATCGGTGGGGAAAATGTATTCGCGGCCGATCACGTCGGCGAGCCCGGTCCGCTCCATCACCTCCATCACCTGCTTCTTGACCGAACTCAGCGCGAACACGATGCCGTTTTGCCGCAGACGTTCGGCGACGGTGTGCAAGAGTTCGGCGCCGGAGGCGTCCAGGCCGTTGATGCCGCCCGCGACCAGCAGCAGGGCGCGCATGCCGGGCTTGCTGTGTTCCAGTTCGAGGATGGCTTCCTCCAGGTAGGCGGCATTGACGAAATTCAGCGAGGCGTCGAAGCGCAGCGCGCCGATGGCGGGGGCGAGCGGGGCCAGGCCGTGCAGTTTCGCGTCGCGCAGCGTGCCGTCGGGGTGCAGGCCGACGGTCATCACCCGCGGCTTGGTGCCGCGATACAGGAACAGCGACAGCGACAGCAGGATGCCGGTGAGGATGCCGTTCTGGATGTTGGGCGCGAAGCCCAGCGTCGCCAGGAAGGTGACGGCGGCGGCGAAGCCGTCGTCGCGGCTGGCGCGCCAGGCGTTCCTCAGGCTGCGCAGATTGATCAGGCCGAACACCGCCAGCATGATGATGGCGGCCAATACCGATTTGGGCAGGTGGTAGAGCAGCGGCGTGAAGAAAAGCAGGGTCAACAGCACGAAGGCGGCGCTGATCAGCGAGGACACGCCGGTGGTGGCCTTGGCCGAGAGGTTCAGCGCCGAGCGCGAGAAGGAGCCGCTGACCGGCAGCGAGTGGCAGAAGGCCGAGGCGACCTTGGCCAGGCCCTGGCCGACCAGTTCCTGGTTCTCGTCCCAGGTGGATCGGGTCTTCATCGCGATCACCTTGCAGCTCGACATGGCCTCCATGAAGCTGATCAGGGCGAGCACGAATCCGGCCGGCAGCAAGGCGACGACCGATTGCAGGCTGAAGCCGGGCAGCGACAGGCTGGGCAGGCCGCGGGGAATCTCGCCGACCACCCGGCCGCCGTGGCCGGCGAAGTCGATCGCGTAGCTGACCCAGGTCAGGAACGCCACGGTGATCAAGACGCCGGGCAGCTTCGGCGCGAAGCGCCGGAACGAGAGCAGCATCACCAGCGCCGCGCCGCCCAGCGCGAGCGAGTGCAGGTGCAGGTCGTCCATGCGCGTCAGCACGTCCCAGGTGTCGAGCAGGAGATGCTTCGACTGGCGGGTGGAAATGCCGACCAGCGCCGGGAACTGCGACAGCGAGATGATGATCGCCGCGGCGTTGATGAAGCCCATCAGCACCGGCTGGGACAGGAAGTTGAGCAGCATGCCCATGCGCGCCAGGCCGAACAGCACCTGGAAAATCCCCGACACCAGGGCGAGCAGGACGACGTAGTCGTAGAAGGCGTTGCTGCCGGCGGGCGCCAGGGCCGAGACGCTGGCGGCGGTGAGCAGCGAGGTCATCGCCACCGGGCCGGTGGACAACTGCGCCGAGGAGCCGAACAGCGCGCCAATCACCGTCGGGATCAGCGCCGCGTACAGACCGTAGTAGGCCGGAACCCCGGCCAGTTGGGCGTAGGCGAGGGACTGCGGAATCGCCAAGAGCGACACCGTGATCCCGGCGACCAGATCGGCGGAGAGCGTCTTGCGATCGAGCTGCCGCCACCAGCGCAGGAAGGGCAGGAGACGAAGCAGGGTGGCGTTGCTGATGCGCATCGTGGCGTCTGCCGGGTTCGATGGTCAATGATATTAGCAAATTCCATAACCATGGAAGTCACAGGGTTGTCGATGCCGCCATGAGCATCGTTTATCATCGCCTCAATTAAATTGAGCATCGGCGATCGCCCGCCCCGCTATGCTGGCGGACGGAAACGGAAGTGGCAGCGGAAGTGGAAGCGGCGGAGGTGAAAGCGTGGTCCAGCACCTGAGCCTGTCGCGCGCGGCGCAGCTCATCGGCGTCAGCCGCGGCGCGCTGCAGAGGAAGATACGCGAGGGCGAATTGCCTTCGCACGACGGCGTGGTCGCCGCCGAAGACCTGCTGCGCGCTTATCCGGACTTCAGTCTGGAGGACAGCGGGGCGTTCGAGCGCGTGCGGAAGATCAGGGAGGAGTCCTTCGGCCGGCGCGTGATGGAGCGCGTCCTGCCCAGTTCCGAGGTGCTCGCCCAGCGCCTGTTCGCGCAGAGCCAGGAACTGGGCGATCTGCGCCGCCATCTGGCGCGTTATCACGAGCTGGTGCTGGCGCTGCAATCGCGCATTGTGAAAACCGCGGCGCAAGCTTCGGAGCAGGCCCCCATGCCGCAGGCCTGGCTCGAACTGGGCGAGATGCTGGAGCGGGGCCTGGCCGAGGTGCTCGCCAGTTCCGAACCGCCCGACGCGCTCGGGCTCATGGATGATATGCTGAAAGTTATGTCTGCACACGTCACCGTCCGCCCCAGCGGGCGCGAATTCCTGGTCGAGGGTCACGACACGCTGCTCAAGGCCGGCATCGGCGCCGGCCTGACGCTCAACTACGGCTGCGGCAACGGCAACTGCGGCCTGTGCAAGGCGCGCGTCGTGACCGGAGAGGTGCGTCGCGTGCAGCACTGCGACTACGTCCTGTCCGAGGCCGAGCGGCTGCAGGGCTACGTGCTGCTCTGCGCCCACACCGCGGTCAGCGATGTCGTGCTCGAAGCGCTCGAAGCCCGCGGTCCCGCCGACATCCCGGAGCAGCGGATCGTCGCCCGGGTGAGGAGCGTCGCACCGGTCAACGCCCATGCCGCCGACACCCTGCTGCTGCACGTGCAGACGCCGCGCAGCAACCGCCTGCGCTTCCTCGCCGGCCAGAGCGTCACGCTCGGCTTGGCCGCGAACGGTGATGATTGCAGCGCCACCTATCCGGTGGCGAGCTGCCCCTGCGACGACCGCAACCTGCACTTTCACGTCGCGCGTCCGGGCGCGGATGGTGCCGATGTCTTCGCCGAGCGGCTGTTCTCGGGCGCGGTGAAGGGCGGTCAGGAACTCAGCCTGTGGGGGCCCTGGGAGGAATTCACGCTCGCCGCGGATTCCGGCCGGCCGCTCGTATTCGCGGCCTGCGACACCGGCTTCGCGCCGGTCAACAGTCTGATCGAGTACGCCCTGGCCGTCGATGCCGCAGAATCGCTGGCGTTCTACTGGCTGGCGACGCGCCCCGACGGTCACTACCGGGAAAACCAGTGCCGCGCCTGGGCCGATGCCCTCGACCACTTCCGCTATACGCAGCTCGTAGCCAGCGACGCCGGCGACGGCGGCCGCGACACGGCGCGGGCGATCGCGGCCGACTGCGCTGGCGTCATCGGTAAGGGCCAGGATCTGGCCGGACACGACGTCTATCTCTCCGGTCCCTCGGCCTTCGTCGCCGCCGCGGCGGCGGAACTCGAAGCGGCCGGCTTGCCCGCGAGCCAGCTTCGCGCGCTGGTGATCTGATGCGCCCGGCCCAGCTCGCGGAAATCCTCGACTACGAATTCGTCGCCGCATCGGCCGGCCAGCACACGCCGGTGATGCTCTGGGGGCCGCCCGGGGTCGGCAAGTCGCAGATCGTGGCGCAGATCGCCGCGCGCCACGCCGCCCAGGTGATCGACGTGCGCCTGTCGCAGATGGAACCCTCCGACTTGCGCGGCATTCCCTTCCGGGTCGAGCAGCGCGGCAAGAGTGCGGTCGAATGGGCGGCGCCCTCGCTCTTGCCCGACGCGCTGCGCCACGGCGCTAGCGGGGTGCTGTTCTTGGACGAGATCACCTCGGCGCCGCCTTCGGTTTCGGCCGCCGCCTATCAATTGATCCTAGACCGCCGCCTGGGCGACTACCGCGTCCCGGAGGGCTGGGCGATCGTCGCCGCCGGCAACCGCCAGGGCGATCGCGGCGTCACCTACGCGATGCCCGCGCCGCTGGCCAACCGCTTCTCGCACTACGAGGTCGAGGCCAACCTGGAGGACTGGGTCGCCTGGGCCTACGCCAACAATATAGACCCGCGGCTGGTCGGCTTCTTGCGCTTCAAGCCCGAGCTGCTGTTCGATTTCGACCCGTCCCGCAGTGGCGCAGCCTTCCCCAGTCCGCGCTCCTGGGAGTACGCCGATCGCGCGCTGCAAAAGTTCGGTGAGCGCGCCGACCTCCTGCCCGGCGCGCTGATCGCTTGCGTCGGCCAGGCCGCCGGGATCGAGTTCGCCGCCTATCTGGAGAGCCTGACGCAATTGCCCGATCTCGACGCTATCGTCGCCGGCGGCGAGGCCGCCGTGCCCCAGGCGGTCGATCTGCAGTACGCGGTCGCGGCGGCCCTGGCGAGCCGCGCCCTACGAGCGCGCGGCAGCCCCGAGGCGGCGCTGGTGTGGGGACGCATCCTCGATTACGCCGGCCGCCTGCCGCTCAGGGAAATGGGCGTGATGCTGGTGGCCGACCTGCACCGCGGCATCGGCCCCGAGCTGTTCGCGCTGCCGCAATTCTCCGCCTGGGCCGGCGCCGTCGCCGACCTCTTGCTCTATGAGTGAGGCGGCGCAAATGCTCGCGGCGGCGCGCGCCCGGCTGATCATGGACCAGCCCTTCCTGGGCGCCCTGGTGCTGCGCCTGCCGCTGGTCGCCGCCGATCCGAGCTGGTGCCGCAGCGCCGCCACCGACGCGCGTCGCCTCTACTACAACCCGCGCTGGATCGAGTCGCTGTCTGCCTCACAGGTGCAGTTCGCGCTGGCGCACGAGGCGCTGCACTGCGCGCTGGGCCACTTCGCCCGGTGCGGCCACCGGGTCAGGAGCCGCTGGGACCTCGCCTGCGACTTCGCCATCAACCCGGTGCTGGTCGAGCAGGGCTTGGCGCCACCGCCGACGGCGGTGGTGCTCGACCTTTACGCGGGCATGGCGGCGGAGGAAATCTATCCCTGCATATCCGACGAGCTCGACCAGGAGACGCTCGACCAGCATCTCTACGGCGAGCAGGGCGGGCAGGGCGGCGGCGAGTCGGGGGAGCGTGCGCCGGCGCCGCCCGCCGCCGCCGAAATGGAACGCCTGGCCCAGCAATGGCAGCGCCATCTCGCCGCCGCGGCGCAGCGCGCCCGGGAGGCGGGCCGGCTGGGCGGCGCGCTGTCGCGCCTGGTGACCGAGGCGCTGCAAGCCGAACTGCCGTGGCGCGCGCTGCTCGCCCAGTATCTGTCGCTGACGGCGCGCCACGACTATTCCTATTCCCGACCCTCGCGCCGCGAGGGCGAGATGATCCTGCCCAGCCTGAGGAGCGGTCAGGCCGAACTGTGCGTCGCCCTGGACGTCTCGGGTTCGGTCGGCGACGCCGAGCTGGCGCAGTTCGTCTCCGAGGTCGACGCCATCCGCGGCGCGCTGCCCGCGCGCGTCACCCTGTTCGCCTGCGACGCCGCGCTCGCCCCCGAGTCGCCCTGGCTGTTCGAGCCGTGGCAGCCGCTGACGCCGCCAGCTCAGCTCAAGGGCGGCGGCGGCACCGACTTCGCGCCGGTGTTCGAGTGGATCGCGCGCGAGGGCGTCCGTCCCGACGCGCTGCTCTACTTCACCGACGCCCTGGGCGTCTTTCCCCAGGCGGTGCCCGACTATCCGGTGTTGTGGCTGGTCAAGGGCCGCGCGCCGGTGCCCTGGGGGCGGAGGATCCAGCTCAATTGAAGACCGATCCGCAACTGGCGCCCGAGGATGCGCTGCGCCTGTCGGTGCTCTTGGCCGGCGAGGTGCAGGCGGTGCGTCTGGACGAGCGGGCGCCGGCGCTGCACGCGCTGACGCCCAGGGGCGAGGCGAGGATCGCGCTGCACCCCGACTGCCGCACCGAACAATACCTGATGCGCGTACGTGGTCTGTTGGGCGGCCACGCGCTGGGTTCGCCCGGCGGCTACCCGGTCCATCTCAAACGCTGGACGCGGATGGGCCAAGTCGGCCCGAACAAGCTCGGCGCCCTGCTGCTCCTGGGCGAAGCCGAGGCGGTCGCGGCGGTCGCCCACGCCCCCGGTCTGACCGACGAGCTGGCGCGGCGCGCCTGGTGGGCGCAGCCCTCGAGCGAAAACGCCCGCTCGATGCTCGGCAATCCTGAGGTGGCGCGCGGCGCAATGGCCAAGCCGCTGGCGGACTTCCTGATCGAGCACCTGCCCTTCGAGGAAGATCCCGCCGCGGCGATGAACACCGTGCGCGCCGTGCTCGCGGCCGGGCAGCCAGACGCCGACGGGCTGCGGGCGCTGTGGGCCAGAGCCCGGACGCGCCCGCACTATTTCATCGGCTTTCTGGAATATCTGCCCGATGCGTTGCCCGGGGACGAGCCGCCGCTGGAATGCGGTGCCGCGGTTTCAAGCTTGGCGGCGACGGGCAACGCCTGGGCGATCGCCCTGAACCGCGCCTATTCCGCCAGCGGCCAGAGCTTCCTCAAGGCGGCGGCAGCGGTGCTGGAAAAGCCCGCGGTGCCCGACGCCGTGTATGCGCTGTTCGACGCCATCGGCGCCTGGTGCGGCGTCCTCGCGGCCGCGCCGGGACGCGCAGCGCTGGCTCACGCCGCGCCCGGGCACGCCCCGGCGATAGCAGCGCTCTCGGCGCTCTCGGCGCTCGATGCCGCCGCCGCCCTGCCCATCCTCGGCCGCAGCAGCGCGGTCGGCGCGCTGATGCGCCGGCAGCTCGAACCGGTCGCGGCGCCGCTCCTGGCACGGCTGCAGGCGTTGCGCCAGACGACAGCCATACCCTCTGAAGATTGACTGGAGCCGAACATGGACAAAATCATTCCGATCGCGCCGCAGGACCCCGCCGACGCCTGCAGCGGTGCCGAATCCTTCGCCCTGATGGTGCTGGGCGACAGCATGCTGCCGGAGTTCGCCGAGGGCGAGATCATCATCATCGAACCGGAGGGGCTGGCGACCGACGGCGCTTACGTGCTGGCCTTCCACCACGACGAATGGATCTTCCGCCAGCTGCGCCGTATCGGCGAGGCCTGGCGCTTGCATCCGCTCAATCCCGCCTATCCGGAGATCGACATCGCCGACCTCTCGGCGGTCAGGGGCGTGGTCATCCAGAAGGCCAAGCCTGGCCGCCGCCGGGCGCTGAAGACTTACGTCGCCTAGGAAACTATATGCCCTACTACGTCTACAAGATCCACCCGCCGCTGAAGACCCTGGAACTGGTCGGACAGCACGCCTCGTTCAAGGATGCGTCGAGTGCGGTCAAGGCGCTGCGCGCCGAAGCCGCACAGTCCGCCGCGATCAAGATGATCTTCGCCGACAACGAACTGGCGGCGGAGGACCTGCTCTCGCAGGTGCGCCCGCCCGAGCCGATGGTCGGCGACGATTACTGAGTCATGGACGAGTCGACTTACGGGTCCGTGGCTGGCGGCATCAACCGCTCGCCCTGCGTCTTCGAGCGGGCGCTGCTGGCGGGTTGCGCCGCCTGCGCGCTGGTGCAACGGCATGCGCTGGCCGAGCGCGAGACCCTGGCCTGCACCGATCCCGTGGCGCAGGCCGGCTGCCGCGACTTCCGCGACGCGCTGCGCCAAAATTCGAGCTTCGCCCTGAAGCTCTCCGATCCCACCCAGCGGCTGCCCCACGCCCTGGAGATGAAGCTGCAGTGCGGCGGTCTGCGCGGCCTGCAGCAGGCGCTGCTCGGGACAGCGCCGGCGGCGGCGACGGAGGATGCTCACGCGCTGCTCGAGCAGGCGCTGGCGCGCTACGGCAGCCTGGCCGAGCTGCCTTACTCGCGCATCATCCAGGGTGTGGCCGCCTGGAGCGGGCGCAAGCGCACGGCGAGCGAGCCATGAGCATTGCGCGCGAACAGCTGATCGCCGCCGTGCAGCAGAACTGCCACATCGCCGACGCGCTACACGCGCGCAACATGACACTGTGCAATTACCTGCTGGAAATGCGCGAGTACTACCGCTGGGAGGCCGGCCTGCCGCTGTCCTCGCCGCCGCCGCGGGCCGAGGTGGGCCGCTGGATCGCAGCGCGAGAGCGCTACTGGAACGAGCTCGAGGACTGCGAGTTCTCGCCGCTGCCGGTGGGCGGCGAGGACCTCGATCCCTTCGCCAGCGACGCCATCAATCTTGCGCTGCTGCCGCACGGCCTGGTCTATGGCGCCGGCTTCGGGCGTTTCCACCAGCCGCACTTCTTCTTAGCCGAGCTGGAGCGGCGGGAGCTGCGCGACGGCGTCGTCATCCTGGTATCGGGCCGCGAAGTCGCGCGCGACCTCTCGGCGGCTCCGGCCGCGATCCGGGCGGGCACCGTCTATCTGCGCCGGGAGGCCCTGACGCGCTGGCTGTGGGAGAGAGCCGAGGCCTGGGACGGGCAGCAAAGGGACGGGGCGCTGAAGCGCGCGCTCGCCCATTACGGTTACGATACCGACCGGCAGGGGGCGATCGCACGAATGAGCGCGGCGGAGGGCGAGACCCTGATCCTGCACGAGCTGGGCGAGCACGCTGCCGGGCGGCTCCTGGGCGAGAACTGGGAGGAAATGCTGGCCGGTTTCTCCAGCAAGCGCGCCGAGATCCTGGCCCGGGCGGTGCGCGACAATCTCGCCGACTGCCTATCGACGCTGCCGGCGCTCTTGGAGCGGGAGGCTTCCGCTTCGCTGCACTTCTGGTTCGCCAATTTCGAAGGCATGCGCCGTGCGCTCTTCCCCCGCCTGGTCGAGGCTTACGCACCCTGGCGCGAGCTCGGGGAGAGCGCTGCGCTGGCGGCGGCCATCGCGGCCGGGACCGGGCACTGGCAGGACGTCGGGCGGCGACTGCTCGCGCTGCAGCGCCAGGATGGCGGCGAGGCACAGATCGAGGCGCTCGCCGCGGCCGATACGCTGGCCCTGTGATTTGCCGCATAATATGCGGCGCCCCCGGCCGGGCGGCGACGGGCAAGAGGGCGAGACGATGGGCGACGGGGTGGCTGAGCGGGGCGCGATCGACGCGATTGACGTCAGCGGGGCGATCGCCGCCCTGCGGCGGATTCTGCCGGAGCGGGGACTGCTGGTGAGCGACGAGGAGCTCCGGCCCTACGAGTGCGACGGCCTCACCGCCTACCGCCAGCTGCCGCTCCTGGTCGCCCTGCCCGAGACCGAGGCCCAGGTCGTCGCCGTCCTCAAGCTGTGCCAGGAGATCGGGCTGCCGGTGGTGGCGCGCGGCGCCGGCACCGGCCTGTCCGGCGGCGCAACCCCCGTGCGCCAGGGTCTGGTGCTCTCGCTCGCCAAGTTCATGCGCATCCTCGAAGTCGATCCGGTGGCGCGCACCGCGCGCGTCGAGCCGGGAGTGAGGAATCTCGCCATCTCGGAGGCGGCCGCGCGCTTCGGCCTGTACTACGCGCCCGATCCGTCCTCCCAGATCGCCTGCACCATCGGCGGCAACATCGCCGAAAATTCCGGCGGCGTGCATTGCCTGAAGTACGGTCTGACCGTGCATAACGTGCTGCGCCTGCGCGTGGCGCTGATCGACGGCGAGGTGATCGAGATCGGCGGCGGTGCGCTGGACAGCCCCGGCTTCGATCTCCTGGCGCTCCTGATCGGCTCCGAGGGCATGCTCGGCGTCGTCCTCGAAGCGACCGTGAAGCTCACGCCCAAGCCGCAGCTGGCCCAGGTGGTGATGGCCTCCTTCGGCGACGTGGTCAGCGCCGGCAACGCCGTGGCCAGGATCATCGCCGCAGGCATCATTCCGGCCGGACTGGAGATGATGGATCGCGCCGCCACCGCCGCGGTCGAGGCCTTCGTCCATGCCGGCTACGACCTCTCCGCAGCCGCCATCCTGCTCGCCGAATCCGACGGCACGCCGGAGGAGGTGGCCGAAGAGATCGCCGCGATGCGCGCCGTGCTGGAAGCCTCTGGCGCCACCGACATCCGCGTCTCGGCCGACGAGACCGAGCGGCTCAGGTTCTGGGCCGGCCGGAAGGCCGCTTTCCCGGCGGTCGGGCGCATCACCCCGGACTATCTGTGCATGGACGGCACCATCCCCAGGAAGCGCGTGGCCGAGATGCTGACGCGCATCGAGGAACTCTCCGGGGAGTTCGGCCTGCGCTGCGCCAACGTCTTCCACGCCGGCGACGGCAATCTGCATCCGCTGATCATGTTCGACGCCAACGTCCCGGGCGAGACCGAGCGCGCCACCGGCTTCGGCGCCCGGATCCTCGAACTCTCGGTCGAGATGGGCGGCACCATCACCGGCGAGCACGGCGTCGGCATCGAGAAGGTGCGGCAGATGTGCGTGCAGTTCTCGGCGCGGGAGCTCTCGCTGTTCCATGCCGTCAAGGCGGCCTTCGACCCCGAGGCTCTGCTCAATCCCGGCAAGGCGGTGCCCACCCCGCGGCGCTGCTCGGAATACCGTCTGACCGGCACGCCGGGGGCGCACTGATGGACGACTTCGCCGCGTATTTCGCTGAACAGGTGCGTGGGGCAGCCGCTGCGAAAAGGCCGCTGCGCATCAGGGGTAGCGGCAGCAAGGACTTCTACGGCGGTCCGCTCGAGGGCGAGGTACTCGACACCAGGCGCCACACCGGCATCGTCGGCTACGATCCGACCGAACTGGTGATCACCGCCCGCTGCGGCACGCCGCTCACCGAGATCGAGGCGGCCTTGGCCGGCGCGGGGCAGATGCTGGCCTTCGAGCCGCCCCACTTCGGCGACGGCGCGACCCTGGGCGGCGCCATCGCCACCGGCCTGTCGGGGCCGCGCCGGGTCGCTGCGGGCTCGGCGCGTGACTTCGTCCTCGGCGTCAAGATGATGAACGGGCGGGCGGAGGTTCTGAATTTCGGCGGCCAGGTGATGAAGAACGTCGCCGGCTACGACGTCTCACGGTTGATGGCCGGTGCGATGGGCTGCCTGGGCCTGCTGCTGGAAGTGTCGCTGAAGGTGCTGCCGCTGCCCGCGACGGAGACCACGCTGCGCCTGGAAGCGCCCCAGGGCCGCGCGCTGGAACTCTTGAACGGCTGGGCCGGCCGGCCGCTGCCGATCTCGGCCAGCTGCTGGGAGGACGATGCGCTGATGCTGCGCCTGTCCGGCGCCAATGCCGCGGTGGCGGCGGCGCGCCGCCAGATCGGCGGCGAGCGCGTCGCCGACGGCGCCGCCTTCTGGCGCGCGCTGCGCGAGCAGCAGGCCGCCTTCTTCGCCGATGAACTGCCGCTGTGGCGCCTGTCGCTGCCCTCGGTGGCGGCCCAGCTCGATCTGCCCGGCGCGCAACTGCTGGAATGGGGCGGCAGCCTGCGCTGGCTGAAGTCCGGTGCTACGCCGGAGCGCATCCGCGCCGCGGCGACCCGGGCCGGCGGCCACGCGACGCTGTTCCGGGGCGGCGAGGAAGATCGGGCCGACGGCGCCTTCCAGACGCTGCCGTCGCCGCTGCTGGCGCTGAACCGCCAGCTCAAGCGGGTCTTCGACCCGGCGGGGATTTTCAATCCCGGCCGGATGATCCGGGAGTTCTGAGTTGCAGACCCGTCTCGCCGATTTCATTCGCGACACGCCCGCCGGGCGCGAGGCCGACGCCATCCTCAGGGCCTGCGTGCATTGCGGCTTCTGCACCGCCACCTGCCCGACCTACCAGCTCCTGGGCGACGAACTGGACGGCCCCAGGGGGCGGATCTACCAGATCAAGGAGCTGCTGGAGGGCGCACCGGTCACGGCCAAGACGCAACTGCATCTCGACCGTTGCCTGACCTGCCGTTCCTGCGAGACCACCTGCCCCTCGGGGGTGCAGTACTCGCGCCTGCTCGACATCGGCCGCAGCGTCGTGGCCGATCGGGTCGGCCGCGGCGCCGGGGCGAGACTCAGGCGCTCGCTGCTGAAGCAGCTGCTGCAGACGCCCTGGCTGTTCGCGCCAGCCTATCGGCTCGGCCAGTGGCTGCGCCCCGTGCTGCCCGCGCGCCTCGCCGCCATGGTGCTGCCGCGCCGCGCGCCCGGCGAGCGGCCCGCCGCCGGGCGCAGCCGCCGCATGATCGCTCTGGCCGGCTGCGTCCAGCCGGCGATGGCGCCGAACATCAACGCCGCCGCCGCGCGCGTGCTCGATGCCCTGGGCATCTCGCTGATCGAGGCGCCCCGGGCCGGCTGCTGCGGCGCGCTGCCCTTCCACCTGGACGACGTCGAGGCGGCCAGAGCGCTGGCCCGGCGCAACATCGACGCCTGGTGTCCGCTGCTCGAAGCCGGGGCCGAGGCCATCGTCGTCACCGCTTCGGGCTGCGGCGTGCACGTGCGCGACTACGCCCATCTGCTCGCCGACGATCCGGATTACGCCAAGCGAGCGGCGCGCGTGGTGCTGTTGGCCCGCGACGTCAGCGAGATCATCCTGGCCGAGCGGCAGGCGTTGCTGGCGCTGCTGGCGGGCTCGCCGCCGGTCGCGGCTGAGGCACAGCGCCTCGCCTTCCACTCGCCTTGCACACTGCAGCACGGTCAGGGCATCCGCGGCGTGGTCGAGGAACTGCTCGCCGCCGCCGGCTACCGGCTCACCGCCGTATCCGACGGCCATCTGTGCTGCGGTTCGGCCGGCACCTACTCGGTGCTGCAGCCGGAGATCGCGCTGCGGCTGCGCGACAATAAACTCGCGGCGCTCGCCTCCGGCCAGCCGGAACTCATCGTCACCGCCAACATCGGCTGCCTGGCCCATCTCCAGGCCGGCACCGCGCTGCCGGTGCGCCACTGGATAGAAATACTCGACACCCGGCTGGCGACATGATCGCCATCGATGGCCGGCCCGGGGACTACCGGAGCCTGTGGACGGGCTTCCGCTGGCAACTGCCGAGCGCCTACAACATCGCCTGGGAGTGCTGCGGCCGCTGGGCCGGCGAGCGCTCTCGCTTCGCGCTCTACTACGAGGAGGAGAACGGCTTTGCACGCGCCTGGACCTTCTGGGATCTGCAGCGCGAGGCCAACCGGCTGTCCAATGCGCTCGCGGCCCTGGGCACGATCCGGAACGACCGCGTCGCGATCATTCTGCCGCAGCGCCCCGAGACCGGCATCAGTCATCTGGCCTGCTACCAGATGGGGGCGATCGCGCTGCCGCTGTCGCCACTGTTGGACCCCGAGGCGCTCGCGCAGCGACTGACTGACGCCGGGGCGACGGTCGCCATCGTCGACCAGGACTCGCTCGACCATCTCTGGCAGTTGAGAGACAAGCTGCCGCATCTCAGGCACGTCGTCGCCGTCGGTCAGGGCAAGGAGACTGCGCGCGAGACCGGCGTGCATCGCTGGCAGCGCCTGCTCGAATACGCTTCCAGCCGTTACCTTCCGGCGGCGACCGATGCCGACGATCCGGCGCTGATCATCTACACCAGCGGCGACCCCGGCGACCCCAAGGGCGCGCTGCTGGCGCACCGGACGCTCGTCGGCAACCTGCCCGGTTTCGTCTGCGCGCACGACTTCTATCCCAAGCCCGGCGACCTGTTCTGGTCGCCGGGCGACTGGGCGGAGAGCGGTGGCCTGTTCGATGCGCTGCTGCCGACCTGGAGCCTCGGTCAGCCGATCCTGGCTTACAACGGCCGCTTCGACCCCGAGCGGGCCTACTGGCTGATCGAGAAATACGGGGTCAGGAACGCCTTCCTCTCGCCCACGGCGCTGAAGATGATGGTGCAGGCATCGGAGCATCCGCGCCACCGCTACGACCTCGATCTGCGCAGCATCGCGAGCGGCGGCGAGGCGGTCGATGCCACCGTGCGCCACTGGGCGCGCGAGGAACTGGGCGTGACCATCAACGAGGTCTTCGGCCATGCCGAAATCAACTACGTGGCCGGCGGCTGCGGCGCCGTCTTCCCGCCCAAGCCGGGGGCCATGGGGCGGCCCTATCCGGGCCACCGAGTGGCCCTGAAGGATGCCGCCGGGCAGGACGTGGCGGCGGGCGAGGTGGGCGAGATCTGCGTCCAGAGGAGCTGCCAGGGCGAAGCCGATCCGGTGTTCATGCTCGGCTACTGGAACAATCCCCAAGCTACGCGCGCCCGGTATTTCGGCGAGGGACTGGAAGCCTGGGGCCGGACCGGGGACCTGGCGCGCCAGGACGAGGACGGCTACCTGTGGTACCACGGTCGCGTGGCGCATCGGGTCCGGGGAGATCGAGATCAAGGGGGGCGACATGACTGACGAAACCGATGTTCCCGAGCGGCGCCGGAACCTGGAATTGCGCGGGATATTCGTGGATGCCTATGCGCTGGTCGAGCCGTTCTTCGATCCCGCCAACAGCTGGAACGGCCAGACCCTGGAGCACCTGGCCTTCCGGGTGATGCGCGAGCATTACCCGAAGAGCAGCAGCGACGACATCTACGTCTTCCTCGCGGCAGCCAAGCGCTGCTACGCGGAGCGGGCGGGAGCCGCGACCAAGTCACCCTTGTCCCGTCCCGGGCATTGATTCACGTCAATCGAAGCGCGGGGTATTGAAGTATCATTGCGTGCCGAGAACCGGACGAGGAATCCGGCTCGGCCGACAAGAACATAAGGGAGTCTAAAGCATGCCTCTGACGATAGGAGTGCCACGGGAGGTCTTTCCTGGCGAAAAGCGCGTCGCGACCGTTCCCGAGGTCGTCGAAAAACTAATCAAGCTGGGTTTCGCGGTCGCCGTTGAAGCCGGCGCCGGCGACCCGGCGAACTTCAGCGACGAGACCTACCGCGCCGCCGGCGCCCGGATCGTCGAGGGGGCCGCCGAGCTGTGGTCCGCCGCCGACATCGTCTTCAAGGTGCGCGGGCCGAGCGCCGAAGAGGTCGGCCTGATGCGGACGGGAGGCACGCTGATCTCCTTCGTCTGGCCGGCGCAGAATGCGGAACTGCTGCAACAGCTTGCGGCGAAGAAGGCGACCGTGCTGGCCATCGACTCGCTGCCGCGCACGCTCTCTCGCGCCCAGAAGATGGACGCGTTGACCTCCATGGCCGGCGTCGCCGGCTACCGCGCCGTGATCGAGGCCGCCAACGCTTTCGGCCGCTTCTTCAACGGCCAGATCACGGCCGCGGGCAAGGTGCCGCCAGCCAAGATATTCATCGCCGGCGCCGGCGTCGCCGGCCTGGCCGCGATCGGCACCGCCGCCAGCCTGGGCGCGATCGTCCGGGCCAACGACACCCGTTCCGAGGTGGCCGACCAGGTCGTCTCCCTGGGCGGCGAATTCGTCAAGGTCGATTACGAGGAAGAAGGTTCCGGCGGCGGCGGTTACGCCAAGGTGATGAGCGAGGGCTTCCAGCAGGCACAGCGCGATATGTACGCCAAGCAGGCCAAGGAGGTGGACATCATCATCACCACCGCGCTCATCCCCGGCCGGCCGGCGCCCAAGCTCATCACCGCCGACATGGTGGCGAGCATGAAGCCGGGCAGCGTCATCGTCGATATGGCAGCGGAGCAGGGCGGCAACTGCGAGCTGACCGAGCCCGGCAAGGCGGTGGTCAAGCACGGCGTGACCATCGTCGGCTACACCGACCTGGTCTCGCGTCTGGCCAAGCAGTCCTCGACGCTGTACGCGACCAACCTGTTCCGCCTGGCCGAGGAACTGTGCAAGACCAAGGACGGCAACATCAACGTCAACATGGAAGACGAAGCCATCCGCGGCCTGACCGTAATCAAGGACGGCAAGATCACCTGGCCGCCGCCGGCGCCCAAGCTCTCGGCCACGCCGCCCGCCGCTGCCGCCGCCAAGCCCGTCGTCGCCGCGGCGAAGGGACACGGCCACGGCAAGGGCGGCGCCCCGGCTTCCGGCACGCGCACCGCCGTGATGTTCGGCATCGCCGCGTTGCTCTTCTGGTTCATCGGCGCCAATGCCCCGGCCGCCTTCCTGCCGCATTTCACGGTCTTCGTGCTGGCCTGCTTCATCGGCTACATGGTGGTCTGGAACGTCACGCCGGCCCTGCATACGCCGCTGATGAGCGTCACCAACGCGATTTCCAGCATCATCGCCATCGGCGCCCTGGTCCAGATCGCGCCGCCGGGCCAGGTGCGGCCGGACGATTGGATACGCTGGCTGGCGATGGTGGGCATCGCGCTCACTTCGATCAACATGTTCGGCGGCTTCGCCGTGACCCAGCGCATGTTGGCGATGTTCCGCAAATAGAGGATGAACATTCCCGTCTTCGGAGAAGAACTGAACATTCCCCCCATCCCCCTTTCCGGGAAAGGGGGCGACGGCGGTTCGCTGCGCTCCACATCCTTACGCCGTTCCTCCTCGGGACGGCCCTTCGGAGCACTGAACCTTCCCCCCATCCCCCTTTCCGGGAAAGGGGGTGACGGCGCTTCGCTGCGCTCCACATCCTTACGCCGTTCCTCCTCGGGATCCCCCAAGGGGACTTCCTTCGGGGCGCGGCCCTTCGGAGAAACTCATGTCTGACAGTTTGCCAACCGTCGCCTATATCGGAGCGACGATACTCTTCATCCTCAGCCTGGGCGGCCTCTCCAATCCGGAGAGCTCGCGCCGCGGCAATCTCTACGGCATGATCGGCATGACCATCGCCGTGCTGGCCACGATCTTCGGGCCCCACGTCGCGGCGGCCGGCATCGTCTGGATCATCATCGCCATGGTGGTCGGCGCGAGCGTCGGCCTCTACGCCGCCCGCATCGTCAAGATGACCCAGATGCCGGAACTGGTGGCGCTGATGCACAGCCTGGTCGGCCTCGCCGCGATGCTGGTCGGCTTCGCCAACTACATCGACCCGGCGGCGGCGGCGGGCTTGTCCAGCGCCGAGAGAGCCATCCACGAGATCGAAATCTACGTCGGCATCCTGATCGGCGCGGTGACCTTCTCCGGCTCGATCATCGCCTTCGGCAAGCTCTCGGGCAAGATCGGCGGCAAGCCGCTGCTGCTGCTTGGGCGCCACTGGATCAACCTCCTCGGCCTGCTGGTGGTGATCTGGTTCGGGCGGACTTTCCTGCATGCCGAGTCGGTCGGTGACGGCATGACGGCGCTGATCGTGATGACCGTGATCGCGCTCGCCTTCGGCATCCACATGGTGATGGCCATCGGCGGTGCCGACATGCCGGTGGTGATTTCGATGCTCAACAGCTATTCGGGTTGGGCCGCGGCGGCCACGGGCTTCATGCTCTCGAACGACCTGTTGATCGTCACCGGCGCCCTGGTGGGATCCTCCGGTGCGATCCTCTCCTACATCATGTGTCAGGCGATGAACCGCAACTTCATCAGCGTCATCGCCGGTGGCTTCGGCACCGGCGGCGGCTCGGCTGCGCCCAAGAGCGAGGGTGCCGTGCCGGCCGGCGAGGTCGTGGCGATCGGTGCGGTCGATACCGCGGAACTGCTGCGCGAAGCCAGGAGCGTGATCATCGTGCCGGGTTACGGCATGGCGGTGGCGCAGGCCCAGCATACCGTCTACGAGATCAGCAAGTACCTGCGCGACAAGGGCGTCAATGTCCGCTTCGGCATTCATCCGGTGGCGGGCCGCATGCCCGGCCACATGAACGTGCTGCTGGCGGAGGCCAAGGTGCCCTACGACATCGTGATGGAAATGGACGAACTGAACGAGGACTTCCCGGATACCGATGTCGCCATGGTGATCGGCGCCAACGACATCGTCAATCCGGCGGCCCAGGAGGATCCGGGCAGCCCGATCGCCGGCATGCCGGTGCTGGAAGTCTGGAAGGCCAAGACCTCGGTCGTGATGAAGCGCAGCATGGCCTCGGGCTACGCCGGCGTCGACAATCCGCTGTTCTACAAGGACAACAACCGGATGCTGTTCGGCGATGCCAAGAAGATGCTGGAAGAGGTGCTGGTCGCGCTGAAGGCTTGATCGGCTGAGCGTTGGCGCCCGCAGGGCGCCGCCGCTCAGCGCGGCTTGCGCCAGACGCCGGCGAACCAGGACTGCTGCTCGCGCGGCAGTCCTTCCGGCCGGTAGTAGTGCTCCAGCTCGATGTAGCCGGCGTCGAGGAGGATGCCGCGCCAGGTGTCTTCGCGATACCGGACGCCGTAGCGTTCGCCCTGCCAGCCCTCGTCGTCGGCCCCGAGCGGATTGGAGGAGAACAGCACACCCGCCGGCTTGAGACAGGCCGACAGCTCTGCCAGCACGCGCCGGATGTCGCGGCTCGGTACGTGAAACAGCGAGGCATTGGCGAAGATCGCGTCGAAGCGCGCGGCGGGCAGCGACAGGCTGAGGAAGTCCTGATGCAGCACCTCGCAGCCGGCGTGGGCGCGGGCCATCGCGACGAAGCTGGCGCAGCCTTCCAGGCCGACCGTGTGGTGCCCCATCAGTTGCAGGTTCTTCAGGTCGCGGCCCGGGCCGCAGCCGAAATCGAGGATCGTGAAGGGCGGCTGTCCCACAACATGGCGCAGCATGGCGGCGATGTTCTGGCCGACGTCGTGGCCGCGCGTGCGCTCCCAGAAGCTCTCCGCGCTCCGCTCGTAATGGCCGAGCGTTCGTTGCGAGACTTCGTCCTCAGGCATCCTGCTTGATGCGACCGCCCAGCAGCGCTGCGATCTGGCGCTTGGGCTTGGCCGGACCCCTGGGCGGTTCGGCGCTGTCCTTGACCACCAGCTTCGATTCGTAGGGCTTGTTCGGGTCGAAATCGAGCTTGGGCAGGTGGGCCACCGGCTGCGGCAGGCGCGGCCGGTCGCCGTGCGGCGGCCGCCCGCGCTCGCGGTCGGCGCGCCGGCTGCGTTCCTCTCGGCTCTCGCGGCCGCCATCGCCATCCCGACCGCGGCCGCGGCGCGGCTTCTCGACGTCGGCGGCGAGGCCGTGGTCGCTGCCCCGCTCGAAGCCGGGCACTTCGATCTGCTCGATCTTGCGCTTGACGATTTTTTCGATGTCGGCCAGGCGCAGCTTCTCCTCCGGACAGACCAGCGAGATGGCGACGCCGCGCTTGCCGGCGCGGCCGGTGCGGCCGATGCGGTGGATGTAATCCTCGGCGACGTGGGGAAGCTCGTAATTGATCACGTGCGGCAGGTCGTCGATGTCCAAGCCGCGCGCGGCGACGTCGGTGCCGACCAGCACCCTGATGCGGCCGGCCTTGAAGCCCTCCAGCGCCTCGGTGCGCTGCTGCTGGCTCTTGTCGCCGTGGATGGCGTCGGCCTCGATGCCCTGACGCTGCAGATAATGGGCGAGCCGGCTGGCGCCGAACTTGGTGCCGACGAAGACCAGCACTTGGCGCAGGTCCTCGTGGCGCAGCAGATGCACCAGCAGGTGGCGCTTGTCTTCCTGCGCCACCGGATAGACGCGGTGGGTGATGGTCTCGGAGACCGAGTTCCTCACCGCCGCCTCGATCAGCTGCGGCGACTTCAGCATGGTGTCGGCGAGCTTCCTGATTTCTTCGGAGAAGGTCGCCGAGAACAGCAGGCTCTGCCGCTCCTTGGGCAAGAGCGCGAGGATGCGCTTGATGTCCGGGATGAAGCCCATGTCGAGCATGCGGTCGGCCTCGTCCAGCACCAGCATCTCGACCTGGTTGAAGGCCACGGTCTTCTGCTGCACGTGGTCCAACAGGCGTCCGGGCGTGGCCACGACGATCTCGCGGCCCTGACGCAATTCCTCGATCTGCGGCCGGATGTCGACGCCGCCGTAGAGGCAGATGGCGCGCAGCGGCAGAAACTTGCTGTAGGTCTTGACGCTCTCATAGACCTGCATCGCCAGTTCGCGCGTCGGCGTCAGGATCAGCGCCCGCACCGGGTGGCGCGCCGGCGACGACGAGGCGCTGGCGTGGCGGGCCAGGCGCTGCAGCATCGGCAGGGTGAAGCCGGCGGTCTTGCCGGTGCCGGTTTGCGCGCCGCCCAGGATGTCCTTGCCCTGGAGGATGACGGGGATGGCCTGGACCTGGATCGGCGTCGGCTCGGTGTAGCCGGTGGCGGCCACGGCCTGCAGCAGTTCGGGCAACAGCCCGAGTTCTTCGAATTTCATGGATGCTCCTGATTCGGCCTGCCCCTCGCGGGGTACCGGTTCAGGCAGCGAAAGATCTCTGGAAGTAAGACCGGGGAATCCGGACTTGGTCCGGGTCGGCCGCAACACGCCGCCAACCGGCAAGGCGGCGACGCGGCATTATAACCGAATCGACGGTCGAGGGCGCGCCGCAGTCTATTGCAATCGTGTTAGGAACCCGGGCGGGGAATTCGTACTCGCCATAGCACCGGCTTGGCCGCACCGACGGGGTGCGCGGCCGCCTTCAATGCGGCACGCGCAGGCCGGTGCCGGCCGGCACGGCGCCGAGCGTGGCTAGCGATATTTCGGCCGGGGACGCTGGCACATTGACCGGGCAATAAGCATTGTTGATCGGTACGCCGAGGGCGGCGCGTCCGCATTCGTTTCCGGCTTCGTCGCGATAGACCAATTCACCGCTCTCGAAGTCGTATTCCGGGTGGCAGGGCTGGTTCCATTGGTCCAGGAAGTGCATGTAGAACGGGATGTACATGCCTTCTCGCGGATTGCGGTGCTGCAGCGCAAATACGTATTCCGGCTGATGCTTCACTTCGAATCCGGTGTGGCAGTGCTGCACCCAGACGTGATCTCCGAGCACTATCACTTTCCAGAACGGCTCGTGTTCGTAGAATTTCAGGGTGATTTTCTTGCCTGCCTTGCGCAGTTCCGCGAGGCAGGCGATGCTGGCCTCGATTTCCTTGTGGAAAGACAGTAGCGTGATGTCCGAGGGCAGGGAGTCGACGCGCCGGTGCAAGCCCTTTCCGACCGGATTGACCAGCATGACGCGAATCTCATAGGCGGTCTGCAGCGCGCCGCGCAGCAGGCTACGCTCGTCGACCAGGGTCTCGTATCCGGTCAGCGACAGGATGCAGGCATCGCGTGCCGCCGACAGCCGTTTGAGCAGTGCGCGTTCGCGCCGCCGCGACAACCAGTTGCGGCGCTCGTTGCGCGCGTATGCGAGCGCGGTCAGTTTTGCCATCGCCACTCTTTGCCGATTGCCCCACACTATCTTGACAAAATTGAACAGCAGCACCATGACCGAAGCCATGGCGATTTCGGTCGCGAGCAGGAGGTTGGTGTTTTTCTCCACCATCGGCCACCACTGGTAGAGAATGTATTCGGCAGCCTGCGGCAGGGAAAACGCAATCGCCACCGCGAGCAGGGTGATGGCCCCGTGCGACAGGATTTGGTGCAAGCTGAGCAGCAGGCTCTGGGATCGAGTGTTATCGTGCATTACTAAGCTCCTAAGCCATTGATCAGGGGACCGCGGCGGCTCGCGATGCAATGCGACACGCCTCATGTTTGGCTGCGCGCCGGGGGTGCTCAGGCCAGCGTTCGAAAAAAACGCCCGCACCTGTGTGCGGGCGAAAAACCGGGTCGGCCATGAGGGAGGAGGGGGAAGGAACTTCTTGGCCGGCCGGGTGTGGGTGGTGTGTGGGCTGTGCATGACGCCGTTGTCGGTTTCATGCCTGGATCCTTCAGGCCTTCGTCAGAGCAGCCTTTCGATCGGCATCGGTTGCGCTGGCGCCAGCGTAGCGGCCAGAGCGGTCCGGCGCTTCAAGAACGGGTGAGCACGGCACCGTTGATCACGCGCACGCGCTCGCCGACCGTAACCGAAGGGACAGCGGCCTGCGAAACCGTGCGGAAAGAGCCGTCGTCCATGCGTACCGTCACGCGGTAGCGGTAGTGTTTCTTCACGTTCTTCTCGATCTCGTTACCGGCCATGGCGCCGCCAGCGGCGCCGAGTAGGGTCATGATGGTGTTGCCGTTGCCGCGGCCCATCTGGTTGCCGACCACGGCCCCGGTGACGCCGCCCGCGACCGCACCCAGGCCGGTTGCATCGCCCTTGAGCTCGATCGCGCGGATCGACGCGACCGTGCCGCAAGCCGCGCAAACGCCGTCGCGTGCCGCGGGTCCGGGCACGCCATGACGGACGCCGTAGGCGGCGGGCGCGCTGCTTTGCGTGGCGCTGTCGGTTTTGTCGGAGTGCGCTTCCGGCAATAGTCCGCCGATTGCGGCTGCGCCCACCAGGCTGACAACCATCACGGACGCAGCAGCGCCCAAGATGAGGGGATGCGTCTTTCTGAAACCGGTGCTTTCCATGTCAGTCTCCTTTATCCGATGCGGGCGGACGCACAGGCTCGAGCGCCCCCGCATCGCCTATCGCAAACGCCGTGCCATGACCAGGGTACTGTTGTTTATCAATTACCTAGTCTGTTTCATGGGGCTCCGGGATGGCCACGAGCCCCGGATTGCCGTAGTCGACGCACGACGGGTCGGCCCGACCATCCGCATCGGCAAATTGATTCAATTGGATTTTTGTTTGTCGTCCGGACACGACAGCAAGCTTGGCGGGGACAAGAGGCGAGTCCGGGGCAGTCGGCGCGATGAGCTCGGCACTGCCCGACCGATTCAAGCGTCTTCCGGCTTGAACCGTCCCGGCTCGAGCCCGTGGCGCTCGAGCAGCTTGTAGAACTCGGTGCGGTTGCGTTGCGCGAGCTTTGCCGCCTGCGCGACGTTGCCCCGGGTGATCTTCAGGATGCGCACCAGGTAGTCGCGCTCGAACGCGCGTTTCGCCTCGTCCAGCGAGGTCAAGCCGCCGGCCCGATGGTTCAGCGCGCTTTGCACTAGGGACGCCGGAATCACGCCGTTGGTGGCCAGCGCCACGGTCTGCTCCACCACATTTTGCAGTTGCCGCACGTTGCCCGGCCAAGGCGCCGCCACCAATTGCTCCAAGGCGCCGGGCGCGAAGCTATTGACTTCCTTGCGATAGCGCGCCGCCACCTGCTTGAGAAAATGCAGAGCGAGCGGCACGATGTCCTCGGGCCGCTCGGCCAGCGCCGGGATGGTCAGCGCGACGACGTTCAAGCGGTAATACAGGTCCTCGCGAAACTGCCGTTCGGCGATGCGCTGCTCCAGGCTGCGATGGGTGGCGGAGATGACGCGGATGTCCACCTCGACGGTCTGGGTCGAGCCCACCGGTCGCACCTGCCGCTCCTGCAGCGCGCGCAACAACTTCGCCTGCAGCGACAGCGGCATGTCGCCGATCTCGTCGAGAAACAGGGTGCCGCCGTCGGCGCTTTGCAGCAGGCCCTTGTGGTCATAGACGGCGCCGCTGAAGGCGCCCTTCTTGTGCCCGAACAACTCGGACTCCATCAGCGCTTCCGGGATGGCGGCGCAATTTACGGCGACGAAGGGCCCGGCGGCGCGGGCGCTGGCGCGGTGGATGGCGCGCGCGATCAGCTCCTTGCCGGTACCGCTCGCCCCGTAGATGAAAACGCTGGCGTCGGACTGGGCGACCAGCCGGGCGCGGCCGAGCACGTCTTCCATCGCCGCGCTGGCGGTGACGATGCCGCTGCGCCAGGCCGTATCCGCCGACCCCGCCGCCGTGGCGCCGATGCCCGCCGACAGCTTCAGCGCCTGCGCCACCTGTTCCAGCAGGGCCTGGCTGTCGAAGGGCTTGGGCAGGAAGCCGAAGACGCCGCGCTTGGTCGCGGCCACGGCCTCCGGTATGGTGCCGTGCGCCGTGAGGATGATCACCGGCAGCGTCGGCGCCGTGCCGTGGATGGCATCGAACAAGGCCATGCCGTCCATGCCGTCCATCTTCAGGTCGGTGATCACGAGCTGCGGGCGCGACGCGGCCAGCGCCGCCAAGGCCGTGCGGCCGCTGTCCACCGCTTGCACCTCGTAGCCCGAGGCGGCCAGGCGCATGGCCAGCAGCTTGAGGATGTCGCGATCGTCATCGACCAGCAGGATGAGGGGTTTGGCGTCGCTCATTTGCGCCGGAGCCGGTTGTCCTGCCCGCGTTCGATCATGGTGCGCTCGAGTTCCTTCAGCGCTTCGAGCTGTTCCCGCATCTGGTCGGCGCGCTTCCGCTCGCTTGCGCGCTCGTTCAGTTGTCCATAGAGCAGCCCGGCGAGCGCATGCAGCGGGCTGGCCGCGTCGCTCGACCTCGCCAACGGCTCGAGCAGGCTCGCGGCCCTGGCGGGGTCCTGGACGCTGGCGCCCGGCGTGGCCAGCAGCAGGGCGAGCCGCATCCGGCTCATCGCGCCCTGGTCTCTGGCGAATGCCTGATTGCTGGTGCTGTACTCGCGGCGCTGCTGTTCGGCCGTCATCGTCGCGATGCGCTGCGCATAGCCGATCAGTTCGACGACCTGACGCGCTTCGGGTTTGCTGCCGGACAAGTCCGGAATACGCCAGCCGGCGCAGCCGGCGAGCAGCAGCGCGATGGCGAATAGAAAGGCCTTGCGTATCATGGTCGGCGTCATCCTTGCGCGCGCAAGACCGGCAATCTGACGCGGAAGTGCGCGCCGGGCCCGCGTTCCGCGACGAGCTCTATGCTGCCGCGGTGGGCAAGCACGAATTCGCGCGCGATCGCCAGGCCCAATCCGCTGCCCTTGATCCGTCCCTGATGGCCGAGCTTGCCCTGGAAAAACCAGTCGAACACCCGTTCCCTGTCTGCAGCCGCGATTCCGGGGCCGGCGTCACCGACCTCGATCACGACCGCATCCTTCTCGGCGCGCACAGCCAGCGAAATAGTACCGCCTTCCGGCGAATACTTGATTGCGTTCGACACCAGATTGTCCACCACCACCTGCAGTTTTTCGGCGTCCGCCGCCAGCACGGCGGGCTCGAGGTGCAGCAGTAAATTCAGTTTGCGGGCGGCGCTGTCGAGCTTGTGCGCCTCCGCCACCTGGCGCGCGACGTCGGACAAATCGACCGACCGGAGCTCTAGCCGGCTGATGCCGCCGAGGGCCTGTTGGTAGCCGAGCAGTCCCTCGATCAGGTGCTGCAGCTCCAGGCTGTTGTGCCTGAGGATTTCAGCGATCTCGCTTTGCTGGCGGTTCAACGCTCCGCTCGAGCCGTCCGCGAGCAGCTCGGCGCCTTCGCGCAATGCCGTGAGGGGGGTCTTGAGTTCATGCGACACATGATGCAGGAACTTGGCTTTCTGTTCCTCCAGCTCGACCAGACGCAGCCTCAGCCACTCGAGTCGCTGACCCAGATATTCCAGATCCGCCGGACCGCGCACGCGAATGCCGGTGGCGAACTCGGCGCCGCCGAGCTGACGGATGGCTTGATCGAGCTGGCGTATGGGTTTGGCGATGAGGAAAGCGAAGAGCATGGCGATCAGGACACCGAGCGGTATCGAAGCGGCGAGCTGCCACAGCAGCGAGCGCTGGGTGCGTCGCGCCGCCTCACCCATGTTCGCGACTTCGCGGTCGATCAGCAGATTGCTCTGGTCGAGCACATTGTTCGCCAATTCCGAGAGCGCGACGTAGCCTCCGATCAGCTGCCTGCGCCCGGCGCCGTGCTCACGCCCCAGCAGTTCGAATAATGCCTGCTCCTTCTCGATCGTTCTGTTGAGATCCTGCAATTGCGACTCGTCGAGCGGCAGCAGCGACATGTCGCTGCTGGTCCGCTTGAAACCGCTGCGTACCTTGGCGTAATCGGCGAGCAACGCGGGGTCATCGAGGATCAGGTATTGCCGCGCCAAGCGTTCCATTGCCATGGTCTGATCCTTCAGCACGCGGCTGTCGCGCGCAGCCTCGGCCGCCTGATCCACGGCGGCTTGACTTTGGCTGGTGAGCCGCTCCACGTCCGCGGTGGCATTCAACAGGGCCAGGATCAGGGGCAAAGAAGTCAGGCCGAAGCCGAGCAGCAGCAGCTTCAGGAACGATCTTGGATAGCGAAGGCCTGCGAATTCGAACGTGCGCTTCATGCAGAAGGACCTTGCGTTACCGATTCAATCATCGCGGCACCCGAGGTCGCGGGTGCTGCGGCTTCGGCCCCAGGTCGAGGAAGGCTCAGGGTTTGTTGGTCTTTGACGCCGCGGCCGGCCGGCTGCCGCCCGCGGGCCTGGGCACCATATCCGGCAAGGTGGTCTCGATCTTGTTGTCGCGCATGTAGCCGTCCATGTCGCGCCAGCCGGCGTATATGGAGGACTTCTGGTCTTTCGGGTTGAGCGCGTAGCAGTCCTCGAGGGCACGGCCGGACTGGCGGCAGGCGGCGCCGATGGCCTTGCCGTTGGCGTCCCTGGCGGCGGCGGCGGCGGCGGCGACCTTGGCCGGATCCTCGATACCGAGCTGTTCGCAGGCGGCGAGCAGGGAAATGCAGCAGATCAGGGCGGCGAGTGTGCGCATGGCGGTTCTTTCCCGGGGCGACGGCACCGTCCTGGAAAACGATGCCCGCTCATTTTACGGCAGATTGGCTGACAGACTGAAGCTTCCGCGCTGCGGTTCAATCCGGGATCACCGCCGTCGCCTCGATCTCGACCTTGGCGGCATCCTCGACCAGCGCCGCCACCTGCACCACCGCCATCGTCGGATAGTTCCTGCCCATGACGGCGCGGTAGGCGACGCCGATTTCCTCCGCCCGGGCGAGGTATTCGCGCTTGTCGGTGACGTACCATGTGAGCCGCACCACGTGCTGCGGTTCGGCGCCGGCTTCGGCCAGCACCGAGACGATGTTGGCCAGCGTCTGGCGCACCTGGCCGGCCAGATCGGTGCTGGCAAAGCGGCACTGGTCGTCCCAGCCGACCTGGCCGCCGGTGAATACCAGCGTGCCGCGCGCCTTGATGCCGTTGGCGAAACCCCTCGGCGCCGCCCAGCCCTCGGGCTGCAGGATCCGGGAGGCGGCGGGCATCACTGGGTGCCGCCCCGCGCAAGGCCGGCGGCGTGGCTCTTCAGGGACGCCAGCAGCAGATAAAACTGCTGTCGCTCCTTATCGCTCATGCCGCCCAACAGTTCGACGATCCATTTCTCGTGGGATTCGGCCATCCGCTTGAACATCCTGCGTCCTTCCGCGGTGAGCTTGACGATGTAGGCGCGACGGTCCTTCGGGTTGTCCTCGCGCACCACCAGCCCCTCGGAGACGAGCTGGTCGGTGATGCCGGTGACGTTGCCGCCGGTGACCATCATGCGCTTGGACAACTCCCCCATCTTGAGTCCTTCCGGCGAGCGCTCCAGCTGCGACATCAGATCGAAGCGCGGCAGGGTGATGCCGAAGTGGCTGCGCAGGCGCGTCCGTATCTGGCCCTCGATCAGGTTGGTGCAGGCCAGCATCCTGAGCCACAGGCGCAGCGCCTGGGTATGCTCGCTGGTGGCTCGGGTCTCGGTATCCGATGGTGGCTGCTCGTTTTTCTTCATGGTTTGCCTCAAGAAATGGAAAGTCGGATCTCGTCGCCATCCGCGCGGTCAGGCCGGCGGCAACCGGTGAGGATTGCGGTGTGGGTATCGGGGTCGGCTGCGCCGAAGTCGGACGGCTTCGCATCGGAGAACACGACGCCCGCTGGGCCGCAATCTCTTGCTGAGATCTCGTGCGCCGGATTGGCGCGCCCGATCAGGATGGCAAAATGCAGCCCAGCCGATTCTCCGTCCAGGCGGAAAATGCGCATGCTCTTCCTTCTTTTTCCGAGTAGTCACAATGCTTCAATCATTAAATATCACGAGGGCGCCTATTTGGCAAGCGCGGCCGGCTCGCAAGGCCAGGCATCGACCGGTGTAAGATGCCGGCCATGGAGAGTTCGGCAAAGAAATGGTTGCTGTTGCTGGCGCTGGCGACGTCGGCGCCGGCCCTGACGTCGCCAGCGCTGGCGACGCAGGAGGTGGTGCTGCGCCACGACCTGGGCGCCCGGGCGGAGGCCGTCCTGGCGACCCTGGTGGCGCGTTTCAACGACCAGCAAAAAGGGCGGGCGCGGGTGCTGCTGCAGAACGCGAAGAGCGTGCCCGAGCCCGGCCAGTTGCCGCAGATGGCCCTGCTCGACGCCGACGACGCCCTGCCGTTCTTCGGTGTCGTGCCCCGCTTCAAGCCCTTGTACCGAGTGCTGGGAGAGGCGCGGGAGAGAATCAAGGGGCGTTTCTTCCCGCTGGTGAAGGATGCCGTCGATGACCCCGCCGGCCGGCTCCAGGCGCTGCCCCTGGGCCTGGCGCTACCGGTGCTGTTCTGGAACAAGGATGCCTTCGTCAAGGCCGGCCTGGATCCTGACAGTGCGCCCGCGACCTGGCTGGAGCTGCAGCACGCCGCCGGCCGGCTGTTCGACGCCGGACACAAGTGCCCGCTGACCTCGTCGCGCTTCAACTGGGTGCACCTGGAGAACATCTCCTCGCAATACGGCGAGCCGATCGCCGTCCATGAGGGGCGCGGCGTCACCAAGGTGGTCCTCAATCGTCTGATCGACATCAAGCACCTCGCCTTGCTCTCCAGTTGGAACAAGAGCCATTACTTCCGCTACTTCGGTCCCGGCGACGAAGCCGACCACCGCTTCCTCTCGGGCGAGTGCGCCATGCTCACCGGTGCCTCCTCCCTCTATCCGCAGGCGGCGCACGCGGGTTTTGCCTTGGGCATGGCGAGGCTGCCGCGCTACGACGACGTCTATGGCGCGACGCCGGGGAGGCTGCTGCCCGACGGCGCGGCGCTCTGGGTGCTGGCCGGCCAGACCAGGCAGCAGGACGAGGTGGCGGCGCGCTTCGTCATGTTCATGCTGAGGCCCGAGGTGCAGCGCGATTGGGTCAAGGCGACGGGCTTCCTGCCGATGACGCCGGTGGCGATCGCGGCGCTGAAGGCGGACGGCGAACCGCCGGCCTTGCTCGACGCCGCCGCGCGTCGCCTGTCGGAGCGCAATCCCTTGCCCACCGAGGTCAAGCGCGGCTTCGGCCTGACCCGGCTGCGCCAGATTTTGAGCGAGGAAGTGGCGGCGGTGTGGAACAACAGCAAGTCGCCGATGGATGCGCTCGACGCCGCGATGCGCCGCGTCAACGCGGCCGGCGGCAAGCGACCGGGCACGTGAGCCGTTACGCCTATCCCCGCCTGTTCGCGCATCGCGGTGGCGGCGGCTTGGCACCCGAGAACACGCTGGCCGGGATACGCCTGGCGGCTCGCCTGGGTTATCGCGGCGTCGAGTTCGACGTGATGCTGAGCAGCGACGGTGTGCCGGTATTGATCCACGACGAAACGCTGGAGCGCACCACCGACGGCGCCGGCCGTGTCGCGCAGACGTCGCTCGCGGCGCTGCGCGGGCTCGATGCCGGGGTTCGTTTTCATCCGTCCTTTGCCGGCGAATCGATGCCGACGCTGGAGGAGGCGCTGGCGCTGTGCGCCAGCCTGAACCTCACCGCCAACGTCGAGATCAAGCCCGCCGAAGGCGCAGACCGGGCCACCGGCACGACCGTGGCGCGCATCGCAGCCTTCGCTCCGGCCGGCGCCGTGCTGCTCTCCTCCTTTTCGGAGGAGGCGCTGCTGGTTGCGGGGCTGGCGGCACCGGACAGCCCGCGCGCCTGGCTGGTCGATGCGCCGCCGCCCGACTGGCGGCTGCGTCTCGATCGCCTGGGCTGCCAGGGACTGCATTGTGCCGCCAGACAGCTCACGCCCGAGCTGGCAGCGGATCTGGCCGGAGCCGGAGTCCCCTTCGCCTGCTACACGGTGAACGATCCGGCGGCCGCAGCAGCGCTGTTCGCGGCGGGCGCCGCGGCGCTGTTCACCGACCGGATCGATCTGTTCGACCCGGTCGCGGTCGAGATCGGCGGGCGGCCAGGATGCTAAAATCGCCGCTCGCCGTCAGGATCCGCAAACACCCATGAATAGCGCCGAAATCCGCCAGAAATTCCTCGCCTACTTCGCCTCCAAGGGCCACGCCGTGGTCGCTTCGAGTCCGCTGGTGCCGGGCAACGACCCGACCCTGCTGTTTACCAATTCCGGCATGGTGCAGTTCAAGGACGTGTTCATCGGCAAGGACAGGCGCTCCTACACCCGCGCCACCACCGCGCAGCGCTGCGTGCGCGCCGGCGGCAAGCACAACGATCTGGAGAACGTCGGCTACACCGCGCGCCACCACACCTTCTTCGAGATGCTCGGCAACTTCAGTTTCGGCGACTACTTCAAGCGCGACGCGATCAAGTACGCCTGGGAATTGCTGACCGAGGTCTACCGCCTGCCGGTGGACAAGCTCTGGGTCACGGTCTATGCGGAAGACGACGAGGCGCACGAGATCTGGGCCAGGGAGATCGGCGTGCCGCTCGAGCGCATCGTGCGCATCGGCGACAACAAGGGCGCCAAGTACGCCTCCGACAATTTCTGGCAGATGGCCGACACCGGTCCCTGCGGGCCTTGCAGCGAGATCTTCTACGACCACGGCGAGGAAGTCTGGGGCGGCCCGCCGGGTTCCGAGGATGCCGACGGCGACCGCTACATCGAGATCTGGAACCTGGTGTTCATGCAGTTCAACCGCGACGAGCACGGGGTCCTGCACCCGCTGCCCAAGCCCAGCGTCGACACCGGCATGGGCCTGGAGCGCATCGCAGCGGTGCTGCAGCACGTCCATAGCAACTACGAGATCGATCTGTTCCAGCAGCTGATCCAGGCGGCGGCGCGCGCCACCGGCTGCCACGATCTCGCCCACAATTCGCTCAAGGTGATCGCCGACCACATCCGCGCCTGCGCCTTCCTGATCGTCGATGGCATCATCCCCGGCCCCGACGGCCGCGGTTACGTGCTGCGCCGGATCATCCGCCGCGCCATCCGTCACGGCCATCAACTGGGCCAGAAGCAGCCCTTCTTCCACAAGCTGGTCGATCAATTGTGCGCCCTCATGGGCGAGGCCTACCCGGAGCTGCCGGCGGCCGCCGAGCGGGTCACCGCGGTGCTCAAGCAGGAGGAGGAGCGCTTCGGCGAGACCATCGGCCACGGCATGGAGATTCTTGAATCCGCCCTGGCGAGTCTGCCCGCCGGCGCGACGCTGGACGGCGACACCGCCTTCAGGCTCTACGACACCCACGGCTTTCCGCTCGATCTCACCGCCGACATCTGCCGCGAGCGCGGCGTCGCCGTCGATGAATCCGGCTTCGACCAGGCGATGGAGCGTCAGCGCAACATGGCGCGCGCCGCCTCCAGCTTCAAGAGCCGGGGCGGGGTCGATTACGACGGATCGGCCACGGTGTTCCGCGGTTACGAGACGCTGGAGGCGGAGGCCACGGTGCTGGCGCTGTACCGCGACGGCGTCCGCATCAATGAACTCAACGCCGGCGAGTCGGGCATCGTAGTGCTGGACACCACCCCTTTCTACGCCGAGTCGGGCGGACAGGTCGGCGATCGCGGCGAGCTCGTGCGCGGCGCGGTGTGCACCACGCTGTTCGAGGTCGCCGATACCCAGAAGATCCAGGCCGAGGTCTTCGGCCACCACGGTACGTTGAAATCCGGCGCGCTGGCGGTGGGCGAGCGGGTCACGGCGCGCGTCGATGCCGCCGCGCGGATGCGCGCGCAGTGGAACCATTCGGCCACCCACCTGCTGCACGCCGCGCTGCGCGAGGTGCTGGGGGCCCACGTGCAGCAGAGGGGCTCGCTGGTCGATGCCGCGCGCACCCGCTTCGACTTCTCCCAGCCGCAGCCGATGAGCGCCGGCGAAATCCTGCGCGTCGAGGCACTGGTCAATCGCGAGATCCGCCGCAACGTCGAGGTGGGCACCGCGGTCATGCCCTACGACGCGGCGATCGCCGCCGGCGCGATGGCGCTGTTCGGCGAGAAATACGGCGATGAGGTGCGCGTCGTCAAGATGGGCGACTACTCCACCGAGTTGTGCGGCGGCACGCACGTTGCGCGCACCGGCGACATCGGCCTGTTCAAGATCGTGGCCGAGGGCGGGGTGGCCGCCGGCATCCGCCGCGTCGAGGCGGTGACCGGGGAGGTCGCGCTCTCTTACGTCCAGTCGCAACTCGCGCAGCTGGACGAGGTCGCGGAGCAGGTGCACGCCCAGCCCGCCGAGGCGGCATCGCGCGTGGCGCAGCTCGTCGATGGCGTCAGAGTATTGGAGAAGGAGGTGGCGCGGCTGAAATCGAAGCTGGCGGCCTCCCAGGGCGACGACCTGGCCGGCCTGGCGGTGAAGGTGAAGGGTGTCCGCGTGCTCGCCGCGGTGCTGGAGGGCGCCGACGCCAAGACGCTGCGCGAGACCGTGGACCGGCTGAAGGACAAGCTCGCGCCGGCGGCGATCGTCCTGGGCTCGGTCGAGGAGGGCCGGGTGCACCTGATCGCCGGCGTCACCGCCGACCTGACCGGAAGGATCAAGGCGGGCGAACTCATCAATGCGGTCGCGCTCCAGGTCGGCGGCAAGGGCGGCGGCCGGGCGGACATGGCCCAGGCCGGCGGCACCGAACCGGCCAAGCTCAAGGATGCGCTGGCTTCTGTGAGTGCCTGGCTTGAACAGCGACTTTAACTTCTGCCCGCGCTGCGCCGGCTCCCTGTCCACCCAGGATCTCGCCGGCCTGCCGCGGCGCGCGTGTACGGCCTGCGATTTCGTCCATTGGGACAACCCGGCGCCGGTGGTGGCGGCGCTGGTCGAGTGCGACGGCATGATCGTGCTGGCGAGGAATCACGCCTGGCCGGAGAAGAAGTTCGGCCTGATCACCGGTTTCCTGGAGCGCGACGAGACGCCGGAGCAGGCGGTGGCGCGCGAGGTGAAGGAGGAGCTCGACCTCGATGCCGGCAGCGTCGGCCTGATCGGCGTCTATCCCTTCGCGCGCAAGAACGAGGTGATCATCGCCTATCACGTCCCGGCCACCGGCGAGATCGCTCTCAACGAGGAGCTGGCCGAGTTCCGGCTGATCGCGCCGGAGAAGCTGCGCGCCTGGGAATTCGGCACCGGGCTCGCGGTCCGCGACTGGCTGCGGAGCCAAGGGTTGTGCCGGGAATGAGGCTGCGCCCCGTCACTCGTGTTCTTTGCCGATGTTGTTGGCCCAGACCAGCGCCTGGGAGAGGCAGGCGTTGACGATGCCGGCATTCAGGCCGGCGAGCTGCGCGGTCAGGCCGTGACAGGCTTGGCCGTCGTCGCCTTCGAGCGCCTCGGTCAGTTCGAGCATCGTGCCCAGCGTTCCCGCGCGGGACTCGAGTGCCCCGCGCACCTCGTTGCCGAGATTGATGCTGCGCAGGATCTCCTCCATCGGCACGTTCATCAAAGTCGGCATCAAGGACATGATGCCGCTCATAAACGCCCGATCCCCGGATTGCTGGTCGCCTGGTGCGATCTTCCCGGCCAATAGCTCCATCAGCTTGCCGCGCGTGGCGGCGAGCTGCATCAACGGGCTGGCGCCGCTGCTGCCGGCGGGATTGGTGTACATCAGAAGTTGCAGCCAGCGCTGCAACTGGCGGCGGCCGAGCAGGGTGACGGCGTGGCGCAGCGAGGTGACCCTGGTCCGCACGCCGGTGGCCACCGAGTTGGTGAGCCGCATCAGGTTCATGGACAGCCCCGGTTCCTGCTTGAGCACCTTTTCCAGCTCAGGGATCTCGGCGTCTTCGAGCACCAGACCGAGCAGGCGCACCAGCGCCAGTTGGGAGTGGTTGAGCTTCTTGCCGGCGATGATCGTGGGCTTGGCGAAGTAGTAGCCCTGGAACAGCGCGTAGCCGAGATCGTGGCACAAGGATGCCTGCTTCGGCGAATCGACTTTCTCGGCCAACAGCTTCAGCGGCCACTTCTGGAGCCTCCGGGTCACTTCGCGAAGATCGGCCCCGGCGACCGCCAGGACATCGACCTTGACGATCTCGACCAAGTCGAGCAGCGGCTTGAAGCGTTCCTCGTAGCCGACGAAGTCGTCCAGGGCGATGGTGAAGCCCTGCGCCTTCAGCTCGACGCAGCGCTCGATGACGGCTGGGGTGATTTCGACCGTCTCCAGCACCTCGAGCACGATCTTGTCGGGGGGCAGGGCCTCCAGCAGGTCGGAGAGCAGCAGGCTCGCGTCGCAGTTGATGAAACCCTTGTAGGGGCCGAGTGCCGCCTCGATGCCGAGATCGGCGAAGGCGTGGGTGATGACGTTGGCGGTGGCGTCGAGGTCGTCATGGACCTCGGCGGAATTCCTATGCTGGCTGCCGCGAAACAGCAGTTCGTAGGCGACGAGCTGCTGGCTGCGATCCATGATCGGCTGGCGGCCGATGAAAATCTCGGTGTTCGAATCGGACATGGTCAGTATTCAACCTCGATGCGGGGCCAAGCCGCTTGCAGCGCCGCTTTGAACAGCGCCTGGATGCGGGCGAGCGCCGCGGGCGTGTCGGCCTCGAAGCGCAGCACCACCACCGGCGTGGTGTTGGAGGCGCGCGCCAGGCCGAAACCATCGTCGAACTCCGCGCGCACCCCGTCCAGGACGATCAGCTCGGTCGCCCCGGGAAACAGTTCGGCGGCGCGTCCCCGTAACTTCTCGATCAGTGCGTGGGGTTCGCCTTCCTGCATCTTCAGGTTGAGTTCCGGGGTGGACAAGGAATTCGGCAGGTGCTCGAGCGGCCAGTTGGCGTCACGCCAGCGCGAGACGATTTCGAGCAGGCGGGCGGCGGCGTAGAGCCCGTCGTCGAAGCCGTACCAGCGCTCCTTGAAGAACATGTGGCCGCTCATCTCGCCGGCCAGCGGCGCCCCGGTCTCCCGGAGCTTGGCCTTGATCAGCGCGTGGCCGGTCTGCCACATCAGCGGAATGCCGCCCTGGTGGCGGATAGCGCGCGCCAGGTTGCGCGTGCATTTCACGTCGTAGATGATCTGCGCGCCGGGATTGCGCGTCAGCACGTCGGCGGCGAACAGCATCAGCTGGCGGTCGGGATAGATGATCTCGCCGTCCTTGGTGACCACGCCCAAGCGGTCGCCGTCGCCGTCGAAGGCCAGGCCCAGTTCGGCGTCGGTGTCACGCAGCGCGCGTATCAGGTCCCTCAAGTTCTCGGGCTTCGAAGGATCGGGATGGTGATTGGGAAAATTGCCGTCGACCTCGCAGAACAGCGGCAGCACCTCGCAGCCCATGCGCCGGAACAGCTCGGGCGCCAGCTCTCCGGCCACGCCGTTGCCGCAGTCGATGGCGATCTTCATCGGCCGCGACAGCTTCACGTCGGCGGCGATGCGTTCGAGATAGGCCTCGCGCACGTCGGCGGCGATCACCCTGCCCGCACCGTAGCGCAGATTGCCGCGTTCGAGGCGGGTGCGCAGCGCCTGGATCTGGCTGCCGTACAGGGTCTCGCCGCCCAGCACCAGCTTCAGGCCGTTGTAGTCGGGGGGATTGTGGCTGCCGGTGACCGAAACCGCCGAGTTGCAGCCGAGCTCGATCGCGGCGAAGTAGGCGAGCGGCGTCGGCACCCGGCCGATGTCATAGACGTCGACGCCGGCGGCGTTCAGGCCCTCGGTCAGGGCCGCGGACAATTCCGGGCCCGAGAGGCGGCCGTCGCGGCCGACGGCCACCGCCGTCTGGCCGCGCCACAGCGCTTCCGAGCCCAGCGCGTGGCCGATGGCGCGCACGCTGTCTGCGGTCAGGGTCCGGCCGACGATGCCGCGGATGTCGTAGGCCTTGAAGATTTCTGGGGCGGGCAGATTCATGGCTGGAGAACGGGGAGTAGGCGGGGCATTATCCCACCATAAGACAGCTTTCAGTGCAGGGTCTTGGCGTTCTGCGCGGGCATCTCCGGCGGCGCCGGCGAGGCGTGGTGCGCCAGCAGACGCCAGCCCAGGGCACCGCGGACATAGACGTTGGTGACCACGACCGGCGCCGTCTGTCCTTCGCCGTCGGAGAAACCGAGGTGCTCGTGCAGGCTGTGCACCGAGAGCAGCATGCCCGAGAGATAAACCTGATTCGACAGGGCGATGGACAGCCGCCGGCCGCTGGTGAAGACGCGCCGCCAGGCTTCGCGCACCGCCGCGTAGCCGGTCAGGCGCGGCCCGCCCGGCAGGACGCAGACGATCTCCTCGTCCTCGGCCCAGACTGCCATCATCGCCTCCAGGTCGGCGCGCGCGAGCGCATCGTAGAACGCCGCCTCGGCGTCCTGGGGCGTGGTGAACAGCGGCTTATGGACCGACATGATCCACCGCCGGGCTTGGCTCGCCCAGGCGCGCGAGCACCCGGTCCGGCGCCAAGTCGGTGAGGCACTTGAAGTGGCCGAGCGGGCAGACGCGCTGGAAGCAGGGGCTGCAGGGGAGGTTCAGCGAGATGATGGTCGCTCTCGGCGATAAGGGCGGCGTATAGGCCGGACTGGAAGAGCCGTAGAGCGCGGCGAGCGGGCGGTCGAGCGCGGCGGCGACGTGCATCAAGCCGGAGTCGTTGGCGACGACCTGGCGGGAACAGGCGATCAGGTCGATCGCCTGTTCCAGCGTGGTGCGCCCGCACAGGTTCTTGGCCGCCCCGCCGGAGAGCGCCTCGATTTCGGCGCCCGCGGCCCGATCCTTATCCGAGCCGACCAGCCAGACCGGACCGACGAGCTGTCGCGCCAGGGCGGCGAAGTGCTGCGCCGGCCAGCGCTTGGCCGGGCCGTATTCGGCGCCGGGGCAGAAGACGATCGGCGCGTCGTCGCCCGCCAGTCCGAGCGCTGCGCGCGCCGCAGATTGCTGCGCCGGAGTCGAGGATAGATGGGGCTGCGGCAGGGGGCGGCGCGCGAACTCGTCCGGGTTTTCGGCGAGCAGGGCGTAGCGCTGGGCGAGCTGCGGCGCTCGCGTCTCGTCCAGGCGGTGTACCCTGTTCAACAGGCCCCAGCGCGCCTCGCCGAGAAAGCCGGTACGCACCGGGATGCCGGCGAAGCGGGGAACCAGCGCCGATTTCCAGGAATTGGGCAGCACGATCGCCTCTTCGTAGTCCTCGGCGGCGAGCCGTCGGCCGAGCCGCCAGCGTTCCAGGAGCTTGAGCTCGCCGTGAGCGAAGGGATTGTCGATCACCCGCCCGACCTCGCCCATGCGTGCGTAAAGCTGCCGGGTCCAGGCGGGCGCCAGGACGTCGAGCTGGAGTCCCGGCTGCCGCTCGTGCAGCCGCATGAAGAGCGGCTGGGCGAGAATCGAGTCGCCTATCCAGGAGGGGGCGACGATCAGGATCTTCACGACAGACGGTGAGCGGTCGGAAGCAGGCGCTTCGACGGACTTGCTGCCGACCGCCGGTTCAGTGATGCCCGTGGGGTCTCTCGCCGCTGTAGCGGTAGCGGGTGCCGCAATAGGGACAGCGCGCCTCGCCGCTGTCCAACACGTCGAGAAAGACGCGCGGATGGCGCGCCCACAGCGGCGCGCCGGGCAGCGGACAGTGCAGGGGCAGGTCCTTCAGGGTGACGGTGACTTCGCGGGCGGTGTCGGTGGCTTGCGTCATGCTCGTATCCTCAGGCGACGGGGGTGAGCCAGTCGGCGTGCGCCGGTACCTTGCCGTTGACCACGTCGAAGAACAGGCCCTGCAGCCGGGTTGTGACCGGACCGCGCTGGCCCGCGCCGATCGTCCGGTTGTCGAGTTCGCGGATCGGCGTCACCTCGGCGGCGGTGCCGGTGAAGAAGGCCTCGTCGGCGATGTAGATGTCGTCGCGCGTCAGGCGCTTGGACACCACCGGGATGCCGAGTTCCTTCGCCAGGGTGAGGATGGTGGCGCGGGTGATGCCGACCAGGGCGGAGGCGATCTCCGGCTCGTAGATGACGCCGTCCTTGACGATGAACACGTTCTCGCCGGCACCTTCGGCGACGAAGCCATCGACGTCGAGCAGCAGCGCCTCGTCGTAGCCGCTCTCGGTCGCTTCCATGTTGGCGAGGATGGAGTTGGCGTAGGTGGCGGAGAACTTGGCGCGGGCCATGGTCACATTGACGTGATGGCGGGCGTAGCTCGAGGTCTTGACGCGGATGCCCTTCTCCATGCCCTCCTCGCCGAGGTAGGCGCCCCAAGGCCAGGCGGCGATCGAGACATGGACGCTGGCGCCCCTGGGCGAGACGCCCATCTTCTCCGAACCGTAGAAGGCGATCGGCCGGATGTAGCAGGAGTCGAGCTTGTTGGCGCGCACCACTTCCCTTTGCGCCGCCATCAGCGTCGCCTTGTCGTAGGGGATGTTCATCCGGTAGATGTGCGCCGAGTTGAACAGGCGGTCGGTGTGCTCCTTGAGCCGGAAGATCGCCGTGCCCTTGGCCGTGTGGTAGGCGCGCACACCCTCGAATACCGCCAGGCCGTAGTGCAGGGAATGGGTCAGCACGTGCGTGGTGGCATCGCGCCAGGGCACGAGCTTGCCGTCGTGCCAGATGAAGCCGTCGCGGTCGGCCATGGACATGATTCGATTCTCCAGCTGCAGTCGCAAAGCCGTAATTCTAGCCGATTTGCCGGCCGGGCCGAAGCGCGGCGGGGTGGCGAGGTAAAATACACGGCATGAGTACGCAGTGGAGGCCCAACGTCACCGTCGCCGCCGTGATCGAGCGCGACGGCCGCTTCCTGCTGGTCGAGGAGGAAACTCCCGAGGGCATTCGCCTCAACCAGCCGGCCGGCCATCTCGAGCGGGGCGAGTCCCTGATCGCCGCCTGCATCCGCGAGACGCTGGAGGAGACCGCCTGGCACTTCGTCCCGACCGCGCTGGTCGGCATCTATCTTTGGCCGCGCCCCCAGGGCGACATCACTTACCTGCGCTTCGCCTTTTGCGGAGAGTTGGGGGCGCACGAGGAGCGCGCCCTCGACACCGGCATCCTGCGGGCGCTGTGGCTGACCCCCGAGGAGATAGCGGCGGCGCGCGAGCGGCACCGCAGCCCCCTGGTCATGCAATGTCTCGCCGACCATCGTGCCGGCAGGCGCTATCCGCTCGAACTGCTCCGCCATTATTCGTGAGAGCCGCCGCGCTCGTCCTGCTGCTGGTCGCGGGCGTGGCCTGGGCCGACGAAGCGGTGCCGGTCTGCTACGACTACGGCTGCGCCAGCCGGCAGACCGTGAACTTCAGCGAGCGGCAGCTCGATCAGCTGCACGAAACGCTGGCAGCGGCCGCCACCGCCGAGGAAGAGCGCCGCGCCCTGGCCCGGGTGGTGGGGCGGCTCTATGCCTGGGCCGGGGAGCAGTCGCCGATCTGGCGCGACCGCGGCGGCAATTACGCCGATGGCGGGGTCGAGGGCGAGATGGACTGCATCGATCACTCGACCACCACGACGCGCTTCCTGCGCCTCCTGGAGCGGCGCGGCTGGCTGAGGTTCCACCGCGTGCTGGCGCCGGTGCGGCGCGTCCGTTTCCTGATCGCCGTGCACTGGTCGGCGCTGATCGAGGAACTGCCCCCGGCCGGGGCCGGGCCGGCGACGGCGCCCAGGCGTTTTGTGGTCGACAGCTGGTTCGTCGATAATGGCCGGCCGGCGGTGGTGCTGCCGCTGGAGGAATGGTTGAACGGGGGTGGTCCGAATGTCTAAAAGAACAGTGGTGGTCGGCATGTCCGGCGGCGTCGATTCCTCGGTCTCAGCCCTGCTGCTCAAGCAGCAGGGCTGGCACGTCGTCGGTCTGTTCATGAAGAACTGGGAAGACGACGACGATGCCGACTATTGTTCGACGCGCCAGGACCTGATCGACGTCGCCGCGGTCTGCGACGTCCTCGGCATCGATCTGGAAGTGGTGAATTTCTCGGCCGAGTACAAGGACCGGGTGTTTGCCGAGTTCCTGCGCGAATACCGGGCCGGCAGGACGCCCAACCCCGACGTGCTGTGCAACGCCGAGATCAAGTTCAAGGCCTTCCTCGACCACGCGCTGGGGCTCGGCGCCGAAAAAATCGCCACCGGCCACTACGCCCAGGTGCGCGAGTTCCAGGGCCGTTACCAGCTGTTGAAGGGCGAGGACGGCAACAAGGACCAGAGCTATTTCCTCTATCGCCTGAACCAGGCCCAGCTCGAAAAGACGCTGTTTCCGGTCGGCCACCTCTACAAGCGCGAGGTGAGGCAGCTCGCCCGGGCGGCGGGCTTGCCCAACCACGCCAAGAAGGATTCCACCGGCATCTGCTTCATCGGCGAGCGGCCCTTCCGCGAGTTCCTCTCGCGCTACCTGCCCTCGCAGCCGGGGGAGATCCGCGCGCTGGACGGTGGCCGCAGCGTCGGCCGCCACGACGGCCTGATCCACCACACGCTGGGTCAGCGCAAGGGCCTGGGCATCGGCGGCGTCAAGGGCAATGCCGACCTGGCCGGCGATCACGAGGCCTGGTACGTCGCCGCCAAGGACATGGAGAAGAACCTGCTCTACGTGGTTCAGGGCCACGACCACCCGGCGCTGTTTACGGACCGCCTCTGCGCCGCGGAGCTATCCTGGGTTGGCGACCAGCCCCACACCCACTGGGTCTATACCGCCAAGACGCGTTACCGCCAGCCCGATGCGCCGTGCGAAATTGAGTCGGTCGATGCAAGGCGCTGCGAGGTCGTCTTCGCCCAGCCGCAATGGGCGGTGACGCCGGGGCAGTCGGTGGTGCTCTACGAGAGCCGCGTCTGCCTGGGTGGCGGGATTATCGAGTAGGTCGGACTTTCGCTGGAGACACCCGAACGGGTGCAGCCCGACAGCGGCCGCTGCGCTAGCACCTAGCTTCGCGGCACAAGAGCCCGTAATTGTCCCCGGGAAAATTCTCCGGTGACAAAACGGGCTCTAGTCCTGCGGCACGGTCTCGGCGAAGGACGGCCGCTGCATCAACTTTTCGTAGAGATGGGCGAGGTGGGGATGCCCGGCCCGCCAGTCCAGGTCGGGGAAGCGGAAGTCGAGATAGCCCAGCGCGCAGCCGACCGCGATGTCGGCCAGCGAGAAGCTGCCGCCTTGACACCAGGGCTGATCGTCGAGGTCGTCGTCCATGGCCTTGAGGGCGGTCGCGATCTTGCCGTGCTGGCGCTTGATCCAGGCGGGACTCTTCTCCCCTTCGCGCCGGCCGGACTCGAGCACGGCGGATACCGCCGCATCCTGCAGGCCGTCGCCCAGCGCTTCCCAGCGCTTGACGGTGATGCGCTCCCGGCCCGAGGCGGGGATCAGTCGGTTGTTGGGCGTGACGGTGTCCAGGTATTCGGCGATGACGCGCGAATCGAAGAGATGGCTCTCGTCGTCGAGCACCAGCACCGGCACCTTGCCCAGCGGATTGTGCTGCGAGACGGTGGTGTCCTTGGTCCAGGGCGAATCCAGCACCAGCTCGTATTCGATCTTCTTTTCCGACAACACGATGCGGGCCTTGCGGACGTAAGGGCTTGTTAGGGAGCCGATCAGCTTCATCTGGACTTTGGGGTGGGAATTCGAGAGAGGTCGGATTATATCATCGGCCGACGCGAGCGCCGGCGCGCATCGGTCACGATTCGGCCGGCTCATCCGGCCGTGATAAAATTCGCCGCTCTCCATAACGCGCCCTTCCCATGGATTTCTCCTCACTGACCGCGCTGTCGCCCCTCGACGGCCGCTATGCCGAGCGAGTGGCGCCCCTGCGCGCCCACTTTTCCGAGTTCGGCCTGATCAAGTATCGGGTGCGCGTCGAAATCGAGTGGCTGAAGGCGCTCGCCCTCGCTCCGGAACTGGCAGAGATCAAGCCTTTCTCGGCGCTGACGGTGGCCGAACTGGATCTCACCGCCTCGGGCTTCTCGCCCGCCGACGCCGACGTCATCAAGACCATCGAGGCGCGCACCAACCACGACGTCAAGGCGATGGAATACTGGCTCAAGGAACGCCTCTGCGCCAATGCCGAGGTGATGGCGGCGAGCGAGTTCATCCACTTCGGCTGCACCTCCGAGGACATCAACAATCTCGCCTACGCGCTGATGCTCGCCGAGGCGCGCGAGCTCGTGCTGCTGCCCAGCCAGGAGCGGTTGGTCGGGCGCTTCCGCGCGCTGGCCCACGAGCTGGCCGAGCTGCCGATGCTCTCCCATACCCACGGCCAGCCGGCGACGCCGACCACGCTGGGCAAGGAGATGGCCAATATCTGCGCCCGCCTGGAGCGGGCCCGGGCGGCGGTCGCGGCGGTGACCCTCACCGCCAAGTACAACGGCGCGGTGGGCAACTACAACGCGCACCTGTCGGCTTATCCCGACTTCGATTGGGAGGGCTTCAACCGCCGCTTCGTCGAGTCCTTCGGCCTGGCGTTCAACCCCTACACCATCCAGATCGAGCCCCACGACGCCGTGGCCGAACTGTTCGACGCCATCGCCCGCTTCAACACCATCCTGCTCGACGCCGACCGCGACCTGTGGCAATACATCTCGCTCGGCTATTTCAAGCAGAAGACCAAGCCCGGCGAGATCGGCTCCTCGACCATGCCGCACAAGGTCAACCCGATCGACTTCGAGAACTCCGAAGGCAACCTCGGTCTGGCCAACGCGCTGCTCCGTCACCTGGCCGAGAAGCTGCCGGTCTCGCGCATGCAGCGCGACCTCTCCGACTCCACGGCGCTGCGCAACATCGGCGTGGCGGTCGGCTACGCCGTGCTCGCCTACGACTCCTGCCTGCGCGGCCTGTCCAAGCTCGAGGCCGAGCGCGAGCGCCTGCTCGCCGATCTTGACGCCTGCTGGGAAGTGCTGGCCGAGCCGGTGCAGACGGTGATGCGCCGCTACGGCGTCGCCAATCCCTACGAGCAGCTGAAGGAGCTGACGCGCGGCAAGGCCATCACCCGGGAGGCGCTGCACGCCTTCATCCGCGGCCTGAGCGTGCCCGAGGCCGAGAAGGCGCGGCTCTTGGCGTTGACGCCGGCGACCTACATCGGCCTGGCGGCGGAACTGGCGAAAAGAATATAGCCGTGTCCTTCGCCGACAATCTCAAGCAGTTGCCGAAGATATCCCACCTCGCGGCGCTGGAGCTGATCGAGAACGACGCCGTCGTCGCGACGATCGAGAATAGACCCGGCCAGGCCGGTTCGCTGGCGGTGTATAACCACCTCGCCCAGCACTATGGCGCGATCACCCCGGAGGCGGCGCGGCGCGGCCTGGAACTGTTCGCCGAGCACGCCGAGGACGCCCGGGCCAATCCCGGCAAACACCCGAACATCGACCGGCTGGCGCGGCTCTTGACCGAGCCGCGCACCCTCCGGGTCAAGCAGGTTTTCGCCACCGCGCTGGAATGAACGGACAATGTTGAAATCTCGTCCATTGAAGTGTATATAAACAGTCTTTCACGAGGTCAACTAGGAGAACCCATGAAGCTGAAACATCTCGCCGCCGCCGGACTGGCGTTGGGCATCGCCGCGGGCGCGCTGGCCCAGGGCAAGCCGGAAGACGAAATCCATTATCGCCAGTCGGTCATGAACGTCGTCGGCCACGCCTTCGGCCCGATGATCGCGATGGCCCAGGGCAAGATTCCCTATAACCAGGACGTCGTCGCCAAGAACAGCAGCCTGCTCGAAGCCCTCATCGGCCTGCCCTGGTCCGCCTTCGGCCCCGGCACCGACAAGGGCGCGCCGACCAAGGCCAGCAAGAAGATCTGGAGCGAGCCGGCGAAATTCAAGGACGCCTCCGACAAGGTCCAGCAAGCCGTCGCCGATCTCGACAAGACCGCCAAGGGCGGCGACGAGAAGGCGGTCAAGGTCGCGCTGGGCCATCTGGGCAAGGCCTGCAAGGCCTGCCACGACGACTTCCGCACCAAGGAGTTCCAGCGGAATTAGCCGCTGCCGATAGCGCCCTGAAACAGCCGACCCGGGTCGGCTTTTTTTCGTCGTGTTGCTTGATCCCGGGCTACAGCCGGTTCACGATGAACCACACCGCCGCGGCACTGATCGCCAGCACCAGCGCACCCAGCAGCGGATGTCCGCCGCGCTGGGGTGGAGCCGCCAGGGGTTTCTTGCCGCTGACCATGGCCCGCACCAGGTTCTCCTTCTTGGCCCAGAGGTGGAAGGCGATGGCTAAGAGGTGCAGCGCGACCAGCACCATCAGCACGACGAAGTTGGCCTCGTGCAGCGCGTGGAGCTGGTCCGAGACGTGATCGCTGACGTGGTTGGCGAGCGGGCCGGTGAAGCCCAGGTCGTCGTCGGAGAGGAACAGGCCGGTGCCGACCTGGAGCGACAGGCAGGCCAGCATCAAGAGCACCGACCAGCCGCCCGCAGGATTGTGGCCGAGGTGGGGCCCGCTCCCGCCCGTTCTCAGTTCCCGCAGATAGGCGAGCACCGTGCGCGGGCGGCGGATGAAGCTGCGAAAGCGCGCGTGGGTGCCGCCGACGAAGCCCCACAGCAGGCGGAAGAAGAGCAGCGCGAGGATGGCGTAGCCGGCGCGCGCGTGCCAGTCGAGGACATTCGCGCCGAAGTCGTCGCCGAACTCCCCGGTGATGCCGGAGAAGGACACCAGCAGCACCAGCGACCAGTGGAACAGCCGGGTCGGCAGATCCCAGACGCGCACCGCCGGACCGTCGGATTTCAGTGCAGGCATGGGCGATTCCGCTTCAGATCACGGCTTCCTGCTTTTCCTTCTTCGGCTGAGCGAACTGCGCGCGCGTGACGCCCAGCCACATCACCAGCGGGCTCGCCACCAGCACCGAGGAGTAGATGCCGAAGAGAATGCCGATGGTCAGCGCCAGGGCGAAGTAGTGCAGCGCGGCGCCGCCGAAGACCAGCATCGAGGTGACCATCATCTGGGTGCAGCCGTGGGTGATGACGGTGCGCGAGATGGTGCTGGTGATGGCGTGGTTCAACACCTGGGGCGTGGTCAGGCCGCGCTTCTTCTTGAAGGTCTCGCGCACCCGGTCGAATACCACCACCGACTCATTGACCGAGTAGCCGAGCACCGCCAGCACCGCGGCCAGCACCGGCAGCGAGAACTCCCACTGGAAGAAGGCGAAGAAGCCCAGGATGATCACCACGTCGTGGAGGTTGGCGATGATCGCCGAGACCGCGAAACGCCACTCGAAGCGGACCGCCAGATAGAGGACGATGCCGATCACCACCAAGAGCAGCGCCATGGCGCCGTTCGACGCCAGTTCCTTGCCCACCTGCGGACCGACGTATTCGACGCTCTTCATCTTGGGGCTGCCGCCGACGGCCTGGAGCGAGGCCAGCACGCGATCGGCGACCTTGGCGGTGTCGTCGGACTTGGACAGGGGCACGCGGATCAAGAGGTCGGTGGAACTGCCGAAGTTCTGCACCTGGGGATCGCTGAAGCCGTCCGTGAGCATTCGGTTGCGGATCTTCTCGACGTCCGGGGCCTGGGCGTAGGAGACCTCCATCAGCGTGCCGCCGGTGAATTCGATCGACAGGTGCAGCCCGCGGGTGAACAGGAAGACGACGGCCAGGATGAAGGTGATCAACGAAATGACGTTGAACACCAGCGCGTGGCGCATGAAGGGAATGTCTTTTTTGATGCGGAAGAATTCCATGGCTATGCTTCCCGATGGGCCGCCCCGAGGGAGACGGCGCCCCCTGTGGTAGCAGCGAATACAAGGCCGAAGGCCGCAGGACAGCCGAAGGCTGGTCCCGCGGAGCGGGATGCGGCTGTGCCGCACAAAGTGAGCGTGGGGGCCACTGTTTCCCGATGGGCCGCCCCGAGGGAGACAGCGCCCCCTGCGGGGGCAGCGAACGAAGTGAGCGTGGGGGCCATATTTGTCCCCTTATTTGGTCTTGATGCCGGGCCGCCACACCTGGCCGATCGACAGCTTGTCGACGCGGCGGCGGGAGCCGTAGATCAGGTTGATGATGCCGCGCGAGACCACCACCGAACTGAATAGCGAGGTCAGGATGCCCAGCACATGCACCACGGCGAAGCCACGCACCGGGCCGGAGCCGAAGATCAGCAGGGCGACGCCGGCGATCAGGGTGGTGACGTTGGAGTCGATGATGGTCGACCAGGCTCGGTCGTAGCCGGCGCGGATCGCCGCCTGCGGCGATTCGCCGTTTCGCAGTTCCTCGCGGATGCGCTCGTTGATCAGCACGTTGGAGTCGATCGCCATGCCCAGCGTCAGCGCGATGGCGGCGATGCCCGGCAGGGTCAGCGTCGCCTGCAGCATCGACAGCAGCGCGAACAGCAGCATCACGTTGGAGCTCAGGGCGAGCACCGAGACCAGTCCGAACAGCAGGTAGTAGAGGCTCATGAACACCGAGATCGCGGCGAAGCCCCAGAGCGTCGAGTGAAAGCCCTTCCTGATGTTGTCGGCGCCCAGGCTGGGGCCGATGGTGCGCTCCTGGATGATCTCCATCGGCGCGGCGAGGCTGCCGGCGCGCAGCAGCAGGGCGACGTCGCTGGCCTCGCTGACGGTCATGCGGCCGGTGATCTGTACCCGGCCGCCGTCGATCTCGGTGCGAATCACCGGCGCCGTGACCACCTCGCCCTTGCCCTTCTCGATCAGCAGGATGGCCATGCGCTTGCCGACGTTGTCGCGCGTGATGTCCTTGAAGATGCGCGCGCCGGCGGAGTCGAGCGTCAGGTTGACGGACGGCTCGTGGTTCTGATCGAAGCCTGCCTGGGCGTCGATCAGCCGGTCGCCGGTCAGCACCACCCGGTCCTTCACCAGCAGCGGCGCGCCGCCGCGCTCGGTGTATAGCTTGGTCCCGGGCGGCGGCTGGCCGCTCGCGGCCTGAGCCATTATCTCGGGATTGGCGCTGTCCTCGTCGTCGACCATGCGCACTTCGAGCGACGCGGTGCGCCCGAGGATGTCCTTGGCCTTGGCGGTGTCTTGCACCCCGGGCAACTCGACCACGATGCGGTCGGCGCCCTGCTGCTGGATCACCGGTTCGGAGACGCCGAGTTCGTTGATGCGGTTGTGCAAGGTGGCGATGTTCTGCTTGATCGCGTAGTCCTCGATGCGCAGCTCGGCCGCCGGCTTGAAGTTGCCGATGAGGTCGAAGTCGTTGCTGTCGGGCGACGCGGCGAAGGTGAAGTCGGGTTGGCTATCGGCCACCACATTGAGCGCCTTGTCCCGTGTCGCGGCATCGTTGAACTTGATGACCAGGGTGTTGCCGACGTGGTCGATGCCGGAGTGGCGGATGTCCTTGTCGCGCAACAGGGTGCGCAGATCGTTGGCGGCGCTGTCGAAGCGCTTTTTCAACGCTTCCTTCATGTCGACCTGGAGCAGGAAGTACACGCCGCCGCGCAGGTCCAGGCCGAGGTACATCGGCAGCGCGTGGATACCGGTCAGCCACAGCGGCGAGCGCGAAAGCAGATTCGGCGCGATGCTGTAGGAGGCATCGTTGGGGTCGGGGTTGAGCGCCTTCTCCAGGGCGTCCTGGGCCTTCAGCTGGGTGTCGCCGTCCTTCAGGCGCACGCGGATGCTGTTGGGGTCGACGAAGATGCCGTCGTCTACGACGCCGATCGCCTTCAGCGTCGCCTTGACCTGCGCCAGCAACGGGTCATCGATCTTGACGGTCGCCTTGACGCTGGAGATCTGCACCGCCGGCGCCTCGCCGTAGAAGTTCGGCAGGGTGTAGAGCATGCCCAGCACCAGCGTGACGACCACCAGGATGTTCTTCCAGAGGGGATAACGGTTCATGTGTGAGTGAGCGGTAAGGGTGGGGCGGGCAGGGCAAGACCGTCGGCAAGCGGGGCTGCTTGCCGTCTTGCACTCACAGGGTCTTCAGCGTGCCCTTGGGCAGGATCGTGACGACCGATGGCTTCTGCACCTGGATCTCCACCTTCTCGGCGATCTCCAGGGTGATGTAGTTTTCGCTGACCTTACTGATGCGGCCGGCGATGCCGCCGCCGATGATGACCTCGTCGCCCTTGGCCAGCGCCGCGACCATCGCCTTCTGTTCCTTGGCGCGCTTCATCTGCGGGCGGATCATCAGGAACCAGAGCACGACGAACATCAGGATGATCGGCAATAGGCCGGTCAGCGTACTCAGCGGGCCGCCGGCAGCGCCGGTGGCTTGTGCGTAGGCATTGGAAATCAGCACGGTGGGCTCCAAATCAACAATGAAAACGCGGCATTATATCAGCCGCCGGCGCGCGCCCGGTGGAATTTGGCCACGCAGGCGTCGAGGCGGCCGGCCGCGATCGCTTCGCGCAGCTCGCGCATCAAGGTCTGGTAGTAGTAGAGGTTGTGATGGGTGTTCAGGCGTGCCCCCAGGATCTCGCGCGAGCGGTGCAGGTGGTGCAGATAGCTGCGGGTGAAATTCCGGCAGGTATAGCAGTCGCAGCTCTCATCCACCGGCCGCAGGTCGCTCTTGTATTGCGCGTTCTTGATCTTGACCTCGCCGTGGCGGGTGAACAGCCAGCCGTTGCGGGCGTTCCGGGTCGGCATCACGCAGTCGAACATGTCGATGCCCTGGCCGACGGCGAACACCAGGTCTTCCGGCGTGCCCACGCCCATCAGGTAGCGCGGCCTGTCCTGGGGAAGCCGGGGTGCGACGTGGGCCAGGATGCGTGCCATGTCCTCCTTCGGCTCGCCCACCGAAAGGCCGCCGATGGCGTAGCCGTCGAAGCCGATCTCCATCAACGCCGCCAGCGATTCGTCGCGCAGCTCCTCAAACATGCCGCCCTGGACGATGCCGAACAGCGCGTTGCCGTTCTTCAGGCGGTCGTGCTCGTCGCGCGAGCGCCGCGCCCAGCGCAGCGACAGCCGCATCGACTCGGCCGCCCGCTCGCGCTCGGCGGGGTAGGGCGTGCATTCGTCGAAGATCATCGCGATGTCGGAATCGAGCACGTGCTGGATGCGCATCGATTCCTCCGGCGTCAGGAACAGCCGGTCGCCGTTGATCGGCGAGGCGAAGCGCACGCCCTCCTCGGAAATCTTGCGCAGCGCGTCCAAGGAAAACACCTGGAAGCCGCCCGAATCGGTGAGGATCGGCCCGTCCCAGGCCATGAAGCGATGCAGTCCGCGGTGGGCGGCGATGACCTCGAGTCCCGGGCGCAGCCACAGATGGAAGGTGTTGCCGAGCAGAATCTGCGCGCCGATTTCGCGGATCTCGTCGGGCGCCATCGCCTTGACCGTGCCGTAGGTGCCCACCGGCATGAAGGCGGGGGTGTCGACCACGCCGTGGGCCAGCGTCAGACGGCCGCGCCGGGCGGCGCCCGAGGCGGCTGAGAGATCAAACTTCATGGCGCTGCCTGGTCAGCAACATCGCGTCGCCGTAGCTGAAAAAGCGGTAGTTGTGGGCGATCGCGTGGGCGTAGGCGCGGCGCAGGTTTTCCAGGCCGCCGAAGGCCGACACCAGCATCAGCAGCGTCGATTTTGGCAGATGGAAATTGGTGATCAGCGCATCGACCACCCGGAAAGTGAAACCGGGCAGGATGAAGAGATCGGTCTCCGCTTCGCCCGCTTGCAAGCCACCCGCGAGCGCCGCGGATTCCAGCGTCCTCAAGGTCGTCGTACCCACCGCGACGACCCGGCCGCCGCGCGACCGGGTTTGTGCGATGGCATCCACCGTCTGCTGCGGCAGCCGATAGCGCTCGCTGTGCATGTGGTGTTCCGAGAGATCCTGGACCCGCACCGGCTGGAAGGTGCCGGCGCCGACGTGCAGCGTCACCGTGGCGATGGCACAGCCGCGCGCGCGCAGCGCCTCGATCATCGCCTGATCGAAATGCAGGCCGGCGGTCGGCGCCGCGACCGAGCCGCGTTCGCGGGAGTACACCGTCTGGTAGCAGGCTTCGTCGGCGTCCGCCGCCGCGCGTTCGATGTAGGGCGGCAGCGGCAGGCGGCCGTGGCGCTCCAGCAGTTCGGCGACATCCTCCGCACCATCGACGCGCAGCCGGTAGAACTCGCCCTCGCGCGCGACCACCTCGACCGCGACGGCTTCCTCCAGGCGCATTTTCGAGCCGGCCCGGGGCGGCTTGCTGGCGCGCACCTGGGCCAGCAGCTCCCGCCCGCCTAAGATCCGCTCGACCAGCACCTCGACCCGGCCGCCGCTGTCCTTGACGCCGAACAGCCGCGCGTGCAGCACGCGCGTGTCGTTGATCACCAGGAGGTCGCCCGGGCCGATCAGCTCGGTCAGATCGCCGAAGCGGCGATCCTCGATCAGCTCGCCCGCGACGGTCAGCAGGCGGCTCGAACCGCGCACCGGCAGCGGCGCCTGGGCGATCAGTTCGGGCGGCAGGGAATAGTCGAAATCGTCTAGGGTGAGCGGCATCGGTTGAAGCGGCGGGGCATTTCGCGGATAATGCGCGCTCTCAAAGCGAGTGAGAGCGAGCGGCGCGGCCGCCATTCTACGCGAGTCCGCTCTCACGCAGCTTTAGCATCCTGGCCGGGATGGCGGAATCGGTAGACGCAGCGGACTCAAAATCCGCCGCCGCAAGGTGTGGGGGTTCGAGTCCCCCTCCCGGCACCAGTAGAACAAGGTCTTCGGGCCGATGGGGTGCATGCAATGAAGCGCTCACTTGCCCTTGACTTGCTCGCCCAAAGCAAATCCGAGCTGCAGCCCACTGCGAAGTAGCGCGTCTCGCCTGTTCGGTTCTATCTCGAAGACATGATCGGATTTGCCGACAAGTAATATCGCGGCGAGAAAAGTGGGCAGCCTCCCGCGGCGTCGGTCGGGTGTAGCGACGGCAAGCGCTCGTTGCCGCTGCCGGATGCGATAATGGGCGGGAGCCCCGAAGCGGAAGACCCGCGCGATGACCTCGATGAAAATACCGCTGCTGTTCTGTCTCGCCATCGCCGCGGCCCTGCCCGCGTGGGCGGCGAGCCCCAAGACGCCAAGGCAGCGCCTGCCGCCTTTCGTCGCGGACCTGTCGCCGATACCGATCAGGCACGGGGCGCTCTGCCCGCTGCCGAGCCAGGGCCTGTGCGTGATCAAGAAGCCCGTCGGCAAGCGCTACCGCGTCTTGAGCACCGGGGCCGAGCTGGACGACATGGGCGACTACTGGATCGCCGATTTCAGCAAATCGAAGGACTCGGCAACGGGCAGGGAGCTGCTGCGCATCCTCGCGGAAAACGGCGATCTGCACGAGATCGAGGTGCGCTTTCCGAGGCCGCCGGTGGTCAAGGCGAAGCCGGCCGTGAAGCCGGCTGAGACGAAGAAGGAAGCGGTGAAGGAACCGAGTGAGGAGCAGACACCTTGAAGGATTACGGCACTTTCGATTACATCGTCGTCGGCGGCGGCACGGCCGGCTGCGTCCTCGCCAATCGCCTGTCGCAGGATCCGGAGGTCTCGGTGCTGCTGCTGGAAGCCGGCGGCAAGGACGACTGGATCTGGATCCACATTCCCGTCGGCTACCTGTTCTGCATCGGCAATCCCCGCACCGACTGGTGCTACCGGACGCAGCCGGAGCCGGGCTTGAACGGCCGCTCCATCCTCTACGCGCGGGGCCGGGTGCTGGGCGGCAGTTCGTCGATCAACGCGATGCTCTACCTGCGCGGTCAGGCTCGCGATTACGACGAGTGGGCGCGCTTGGTCGGCGACGCCTCCTGGTCCTGGAAGGAAGTGCTGCCGCTGTTCAAGGGCTCCGAGGATCACTGGCGCGGCGCCGACGAGATGCACGGCGCCGGGGGTGAATGGCGGGTCGAGCAGCAGCGTCTGCGCTGGGACATCCTCGACCGTTTCGCCGAAGCGGCGAACCAGGCCGGCATAACCGCGACCGGGGATTTCAACCGGGGCGACAACGCCGGCACCTCCAAGTTCGAGGTCAACCAGCGCCGCGGCCTGCGCTGGAATGCCAGCAAGGCGTTTCTGCGGCCGGTGCTCGATCGGCCGAACCTGAAGGTGGTGACCGGCGCATTGATCGATCGCGTCGCCTTCGAGGCCAAGCGCGCCAGTGGCGTCGAGTTCGAGCTGGGCGGGGAGCGGCACTCGGCCAAGTGCCGCGTCGAGACCGTCCTGGCCGCCGGCTCGATCGGCAGCCCGGCGATCCTGCAGCGCTCGGGGGTCGGCCCGGCCGGACGGCTGTCCGAGCTGGGCATTCCCGTCGTCCATGGGCTGCCGGGAGTCGGCGAAAACCTCCAGGACCATCTGCAGTTGCGCATGATCTTCAAGGTCAGCGGCATCAAGTCGCTGAACCAGATCGCCAATAGCTGGCTGGGCAAGCTCAAGATGGGGATCGAATACGCGCTCACGCGCAGCGGTCCGCTGTCGATGGCGCCCAGCCAGTTGGGCATTTTCGCCAGGTCCGATCCGTCGCTCGCCACCCCGGATCTGGAATTCCACGTCCAGCCCCTGTCCCTGGACAAGTTCGGCGACCCGCTCCACCGCTTCCCGGCGTTTACCGCGAGCGTGTGCAATCTGCGCCCGAGCTCGCGCGGGCGGGTCGTCATCGCCTCCCGCGATCCCGCGGCCGCACCCTTGATCGCGCCTGGCTACCTGTCCACCGACGCCGACCGCAGGCTCGCCGCCGCGTCGCTCAAGCTTACCCGCCGGATCGCAACGATGCCGGCGCTGGCGCCCCACCGTCCCGAGGAATACCTGCCCGGACCGAAGTACCAGACCGACGACGAACTGGCGCACGCCGCGGGCGACATCGGCACGACCATCTTCCATCCGGTGGGCACCTGCAAGATGGGGCGGGCGGAGGACGGCGCCGCGGTCGTCGATAGCCGCCTGCGCGTGCTGGGCCTGGCTGGCCTGCGCGTGGTCGATGCCTCGATCATGCCGACCATCACCTCGGGCAACACCAATTCGCCCAGCCTGATGATCGCCGAGAAGGGCGCGAGGATGATCAGAGAAGACCGGAAGCGGGGCTAGGCGAGAAAACGGTTGCGGAGAACCGCGTCCAGCCTGTACAATTCGTCTTGTGCGTCGCAGCATTCGACCCACACGCGCATCGCGAACCGTAAGCAGCAACGATAAAGCCTCCTGCCTCCTGGTGTTTCGAACACCGATTCGGCACAAAGCTTTTGTGCCGAAATCTCTGAGATTTCCTCTTAGCTATTTCGTTGGTTGGCGCTGCATTTTTGCCTCATTTGCCTCTGGCACCGGCTTTGCCGCCGTGGCCACGCTGACCTATACGAAAGAGAACCATGACCTTTGCAGCACTCGGCCTCAACCCGGCCATCCTCAAAGCGCTCGCCGATGCGGGCTACACCGAACCGACCGCCGTCCAGGCGCAAGCCATCCCCGCGGCCCTGGCGGGCCGCGACCTGATGGTCTCGTCGCAGACCGGCTCGGGCAAGACCGCGGCTTTCATGCTCCCCGCGATCCAGAAATTCGCGACGGCGGACGCGCCCGCGAATCGCCCCGGCCCCACGCCGAACCAGGAGCGCCAGTCGGCGCGCGCCCGCAACGAGCGCCCGCGCTTCCAGGCGGCGCAGCCGAAAATGCTGGTGCTGACCCCGACGCGCGAACTGGCGCTGCAGGTCACCGCCGCGACGGAGAAATACGGCGCCCAGGTCCGGCACCTGAAGGTCGTCTCCATCCTCGGCGGCATGCCCTATCCGAAGCAGATGGCTTTGCTCTCCAGGAATCCGGAAATCCTGGTGGCGACCCCCGGCCGCCTGATCGACCACATGGAGTCGGGCAAGATCGATTTCTCGCAGTTGCAGATCCTGGTTCTGGACGAAGCCGACCGCATGCTCGACATGGGCTTCGTCGAGGACATCGAGAAGATCGTCGCCGCCACCCCCGTCTCGCGCCAGACCCTGCTGTTCTCGGCGACGCTCGACGGCCTGGTCGGCAGGATGGCGCAGAAGATCACCAAGGATGCGCTGGTGATCAAGCTGGCCGGCGCCACCGCCCGGCACCAGAACATCGAGCAGCGGATGCATTTCGTCGATGACCTGTCGCACAAGAACCGGCTGCTCGACTATCTGCTGCGCGACGTGAACATCGATCAGGCGGTGGTGTTTACCGCGACCAAGCGCGACGCCGACAGCATCGCCGAGCGCTTGAACATCGCCGGTTTCTCGGCCGCGGCGCTGCACGGCGACATGCATCAGGTGGCGCGCAACCGCACGCTCTCCGCGATGCGCGCCGGCCAGGTGCGCGTGCTGGTCGCCACCGACGTCGCCGCCCGCGGCATCGACGTGCCGGCGATCTCCCACGTGTTCAACTACGACCTGCCCAAGTCCCCCGAGGACTACGTGCACCGCATCGGCCGCACCGGCCGCGCCGGCAGGAACGGCCTGGCGATCTCGCTGGTGAATCACGCCGAGAACATGAACGTGCGCAACATCGAGCGCTTCACCAAGCAGCAGATTCCGGTGGATGTCATCGCCGGCTACGAGCCGAAGAAGACCGCCGCCACCAGCAAGCCCGCCCACAAGTCGGGCTGGAAGCCGGGCGGCGCGCGGGCTCCGCAGCGCACCGACAGCCGCTTCGGCAAGCCCGCGGCGGGCAGGCGCGAGGGTTTCTCGCGGCCAGATGCGCCGCGCAAGGACGGCTTCAAGGGCTCCGGCAACGGCGCGCGGCGGTCTTACGACGACAGGTGATATCGCGGGATCATAAATAAAGCTTGCTTTATGTCGGGATATCGGGCCTAATGCGCGGTCGGTAAGTTTCAGGTTCCAAATTTGCGGTATCCACTGCTATTTCGTTCTTGATACTCGAGCGGCCGGGCCGATTTCACAACATATCGGTCCGTACAACTAATCTGGTAATAGGAAACGATCATGGCAATTGGTACAGTAAAGTGGTTCAACGATGCAAAGGGCTTCGGCTTCATCACTCCCGAAGATGGCAGCGGCGATCTGTTCGCGCATTTCTCCGCGATCAATTCGAGCGGCTTCAAGAGCCTCCAGGAGAACCAGAAGGTCTCCTACGATGTGACGACCGGCCCCAAGGGCCTGCAGGCATCGAACATCCAGGTCATCTGACCAGCGCGTAAAGCGCGGATGCAATAAAAAACCCCGGCTAGCCGGGGTTTTTTTTCGCCCTCGGTTTCGTCTTTAGTTTCGTCCCGTCATCAGCGCGGCCGCGAGCGCGGCTGCGAACAGTGCGACGCCGGCTGCCGCCAGCCATAAGCCTTTTTGATAGCCGAGCGCGGCGGCAAGTCCGCCCGCCACCAGGAACAGCGAGCGCAGCAGCGCTTGCCGCCCCAGCGTCGCGCGCATCCGGTCGTGCCAAGGCTGCTTCGGGCCGGGGCGCAGCCAGACCGGCAGGAGCTGCGTCGCGGCACCGGTGACCAGCGGCAGCAGGAAGGCGGCGACGAAGCCGGCCACCGCGTCGCGGCCGGACAAGACGCCCATGGCGTGGCCGATCCCGGCCAACACCAGGGCGACCAATCCGGCGCAGGCGGCCGCCAGCGCGGGCGCCGCGCCGCGGCGGCTACCGATCCGCTCGGGGAAGGCGGCGATCCAGCGCCATCCCATGCGCAGCGGCGGGATCGCGTAGAGGAGTGCGCCACCGATGGCGAGCGGCAGGCTCCAGGCTGCGCCGACTGCGATCAGGGCGGCGCCGGCCACGGCGAACTTGAGGTCTGCCTTGAGGCGGGCGGCGGCGCTCGGGTCGGCGCGACCGGCGGCGGTGGGCAGCAGCACCTGCAGCGTGCCGATAGCGGTGAGGCCGACGAAGCCCAGCAGGTTGGCGTGCAGATGGAAGAGCCGCAGCGCCTGACGCTGTTCCGGCCAGAGGCTCATCAGCGGCACGGTCGCGAGCGCCGCGGCGAGAAAGCCCAGCGCCGCGAGATACCAGGCGAGACCCGGATGGGGCTTACCCAGGCTGCGCCCGGCCCGGCGCGCGGTCCAAGCCAGCAGCGTCAGCGCCGCTCCGCCCGCGAGCGCCGCCGCGGCGAGCTCGGCGCCGGGCTGCGGCAGGATGCCGGCGAAGCCGGCAGCGATCAGCGCGCCGCCCGCCCAGGCGGCCAGGGCCGTGCCCTGCAGCGGGCGCGGCGCGCCCTCGCCGCGGCTGAGCACCGGCACGAAATGCGTGATCGCCGCCAGGATCAGCGGTAGCATGCCCAGCGCGAAGGCGACGTGGGCGACGAGCTGCGGCGGGTAGGCTCCGGACAGCCAGAGCGCCAGAGAGAGCGCCATCATGGCGACGGCATTGATCGCGAAGAGCGGCAGCACCTCAGTTCCTCCTGCTCTTCTCGGCGGCGACACCTACGGGCACTAGAACCTTGCCCAGATAGAAGCCGGTGTGGCTCTCGACAACGCCTGCGACCTGCTCGGGCGTGCCGGCGGCGATGATGCGGCCGCCGCCGTCGCCGCCGCTGGGGCCCAGGTCGATGATCCAGTCGGCGGTCTTGATGACGTCGAGGTTGTGCTCGATCACCACGATGGTGTTGCCGTGGTCGCGCAGGCGGTGCAGCACCGTCAGCAGCATCTCGATGTCGGCGAAGTGCAGGCCGGTGGTCGGCTCGTCGAGGATGTACAGGGTGCGGCCGGTGTCGCGCTTGGACAGCTCCAGCGCGAGTTTCACGCGCTGGGCCTCGCCGCCGGAGAGCGTGGTGGCGCTCTGCCCCAGCGTGATGTATGAAAGTCCCACGTCGACCAGGGTCTGGAGTTTCCGCGCCACCACCGGCACCGGGTCGAAGAATTCGCGCGCGATCTCCACGGTCATGCCGAGGATCTCGTGGATGGTCTTGCCCTTGTAGCGGATCTCCAGGGTCTCGCGGTTGTAGCGCTTGCCGTGGCAGATGTCGCAGGGGACGAAGATGTCGGGCAGGAAGTGCATCTCCACCTTGATCATGCCGTCGCCCTGGCAGGCCTCGCAGCGCCCGCCCTTGACGTTGAAGGAGAAGCGCCCGGGGCCGTAGCCGCGCTCGCGCGCCTGCGGCACCCCGGCGAACAGCTCGCGGATCGGCGTCAAGAGGCCGGTGTAGGTGGCCGGGTTGGAGCGCGGCGTGCGGCCGATCGGGCTCTGGTCCACGCTGATCACCTTGTCGAAGAATTCCAGGCCGGAGATTTCCCGGTACGGCGCCGGCTCCTGGGCGCTGCCATAGAGGTGGCGCGCCGCGGCGGCGTAGAGCGTGTCGTTGATCAGCGTGCTCTTGCCCGAGCCGGAGACGCCGGTGACGCAGGTGAATAGCGCCACCGGCAGCTCCAGGCTCACGTCCTTCAGGTTGTTGCCGCAGGCGCCGGCGATGGAGAGGATGCGTTCGGGGTCGGGCGCGGTTCTGCGGCTGGGCACCGCGATCTTCCTGCGCCCCGAGAGGTAGGCGCCGGTCAGCGAATCGGGATTTGCGGCGACCTGTTCCGGCGTGCCCGCGGCGACGACGTGGCCGCCGTGCTCGCCGGCGCCCGGCCCCATGTCCACCACGTAGTCGGCCGACTCGATCGCCTCCTGGTCGTGCTCGACCACGATCACCGTGTTGCCCAGGTCGCGCAGGTCGGCGAGCGTTTCCAAGAGGCGTGAGTTGTCGCGCTGGTGCAGGCCGATCGAGGGCTCGTCCAGCACGTACATGACGCCGGTCAGGCCCGAGCCGATCTGGCTGGCCAGGCGGATGCGCTGCGACTCGCCGCCGGAGAGGCTCTCGGCCGAGCGGTCGAGCGAGAGATAGTCGAGGCCGACGTTGATCAGGAAGGACAGGCGGGACTCGATCTCCTTGATGATCTTCTCCGCCACCTGCGCCTTCTGTCCGGTGAGCCGGGTCTCTCCGAAGAACTGCCGGCAGGCGGCCAGTGCCAGCGAACTGACCTGCGGCAGGGCGCGGCCGCCGATGAACACGTGGCGCGCCTCGCGCCGCAGCCGCGTGCCTTCGCATTCGGGGCAGGGCTTCTGGTTGAGGTACTTCGCCAGTTCGTCCCTCACCATCTGCGAGTCGGTTTCCTTGTAGCGCCGCTCCAGGCTGGGGATGATGCCCTCGAAGACGTGCTCGCGCAGCGTCGGGCGGCCGGCTTCCGACAGGTAGCGGAAGGGGATCTTTTCCTTGCCGGAGCCGTAGAGCACGACCCGGCGGACATCTTCGGCCTGTTCCTCGAAGGGCGCGCCGGTGTCGAAGCCGTAGTGCTTGGCCAGGCTCTCCAGCATCTGGAAGTAGAACTGGTTGCGCTTGTCCCAGCCGCGGATGCAGCCGGCGGCCAGCGACAGGTGGGGATAGGCGACCACCCGCGCCGGGTCGAAGAACTGGATGCTGCCCAGGCCGTCGCACTTGGGGCAGGCGCCCATCGGGTTGTTGAAGGAGAACAGGCGCGGCTCCAGTTCCTGCAGCGCATAGGCGCACAGCGGACAGGCGAACTTGGCCGAGAACAGGTGCTCGGCGTTGCTGTCCATCTCCAGCGCGATGGCGCGCCCCTCGGCGTGGGTCAGCGCCGTCTCGAAGGATTCCGCCAGGCGCTGGCGCGCGTCGGGGCGCACCTTCAGGCGGTCGACCACGACGTCGATGGTGTGCTTGACGTTCTTCGCCAGCTGCGGCAGGGCGTCGATCTCGTGTACCTTGCCGTCGACCCGCAGGCGCACGAAGCCCTGGGCGCGCAGCTCGGCGAACAGGTCGTGCTGCTCGCCTTTGCGGTTGGCCACCACCGGCGCCAGGATCATCAGCTTGGTGTCCTCGGGCAGGGCGAGCACCTGATCGACCATCTGCGAGACGCTCTGCGCTTCCAGCGGCAGGTCGTGCTCCGGGCAATGCGGCGTGCCGGCGCGGGCGTAGAGCAGGCGCAGGTAGTCGTGAATCTCGGTGACGGTGCCGACGGTCGAGCGCGGGTTGTGGCTGGTGGCCTTCTGCTCGATGGCGATCGCCGGGGAGAGCCCCTCGATCAGGTCCACGTCGGGCTTTTCCATCAGCTGCAGGAACTGCCGCGCGTAGGCCGACAGCGATTCGACGTAGCGGCGCTGGCCCTCGGCGTAGAGCGTGTCGAAGGCGAGCGACGACTTGCCCGAACCGGACAGGCCGGTGATCACCGTGAGCTTGTTCCTCGGCAGGTCGAGGCTGACGTTCTTCAGGTTGTGCGTACGCGCACCGCGGATCCGGAGGCTGTCCATGGTTTTTTCTGGCAAGGTCGGGCTAACCAAGTAATATACCTGCTTTTGGTTTCCCGGCCCGCTTCATGAACACTGCAGACAATATGACCGCCCTGGAAAAGAAGGCGACGGTATCCCTCGCCTTCATTTTCGCGTTGCGCATGTTCGGCATGTTTTCCATCCTGCCGGTGCTGGCGCTTTACGCCCGCGACCTGCCGGGCGGCGGCAGCGCCTTCCTGATCGGCGTGGCGCTGGGCATAGACGGCCTGGCCCAGGCCATCCTGCAAATCCCCTTCGGCCTGCTGTCCGACCGCATCGGCAGGAAGCCGGTGATCTACATAGGCCTGACCCTGTTCGCCCTGGGCAGCTTCATCGCCGCCGGCGGCCACGACATCTACATCATCATCCTCGGCCGACTGATCCAGGGCACCGGCGCCGTCGCCTCGTCGATCATCGCGCTGATCGCCGACCTGACCCGCGAGGAAAACCGCGCCAAGGGCATGGCGACCATTGGCCTCAGCATCGGCGCCACCTTCGCCGTGTCGATGGTGGCGGGCCCCACCCTGGGTCACCTGATCGGCGTGCCGGGCATTTTTGCCCTCACCGGCGTCCTGGCCATCGTCGCCATGGCGGTCACCCGCTTCGTCGTTCCCAATCCCGTCGTCAGTCGGGTCCACGCCGACGCCGAAACGGTTCCTGGCCAGATTTCCTCGATATTGAAGAACACCGAACTGCAGCGGCTCAACTTCGGCATCTTCACCCTGCACGCCGCGATGCGCGGCCTGTTCGTGGTCATTCCCCTGGTGCTGGTGGAGGTGGGCGGCCTGCCCGTCGCGCAGCACTGGAAGGTCTATCTGCCGGTGATGCTCATTTCCTTCTTCGCCGTCATTCCGGCGATCATCGTCGCCGAGAAGTACGGCAAGATGAAGCCGGTTTTCTGCGGCGCGGTGGCCCTGCTGGCCCTGGCAACCCTGCTGATGGCGGTATTCATCGGCAATTTCGCCGGCGTGGTGATCACCCTGTTCCTGTTCTTCCTGGCCTTCAACCTGCTGGAAGCGACGCTGCCCTCGCTGATCTCGAAGATCGCGCCCGCCGGCAGCAAGGGCACCGCCATCGGGGTATACAACAGCTTCCAGTTCCTCGGCCTGTTCCTGGGCGGTGCCTTCGGCGGCTTCCTGGCCCAGCACGTCAGCCGTTCTGCGGTGTTCGTCTTCGCCACCGGCCTGGGGCTCGCCTGGCTGCTCCTGGCCCTGTCGATGACGCCGCCGCCGCAGGTGCGCACCCGGATGTTCCACGTCGCCGGCGACATGAACGAGGAGCGCGCGAGAAGGCTCTCCGCCGCCCTGTCTGCGATCGACGGCGTGACCGAGGCGATGGTCATCGCCGACGAGGGCGTCGCCTATTTGAAAGTGCGCATGAGCGGCTGGGATGAGGCCGGCGCGAACAGATTGCTGCAAGCTTGAACGACAAGGAGAAGCGAAATGGCATCGGTGAATAAAGTGATACTGGTGGGCAATCTCGGCCGCGATCCCGAGACCCGCTACATGCCCAGCGGCGAGGCGGTGACCAATTGCACCCTCGCCACGACCGACACCTGGAAGGACAAGACCAGCGGCGAGAAGAAGGAGGCGACCGAGTGGCATCGCATCGTCTTCTACCGCAAGCTGGCCGAGATCGCCGGCCAGTACCTGAAGAAGGGCTCGCAGGTCTATATCGAGGGCTCGCTGAAGACGCGCAAATGGACCGACAAGGAAGGCGTGGAAAAATACACCACCGAAATCATCGCCGACACCATGCAGATGCTGGGCAGCCGCCAGGGCAGCGGCCAGGCCGACGAACCGCCGCGCGAGCGGCCGGCTCAGTCGGCCGGCGTCGCCGCCAAGCCGCAGGCTCAAGCCAGCGGCAGCGGCTTCAACGACTTCGAGGACGACATTCCGTTCTAGGGCGAGGCGGGCGACTGAGGCGATCGCGAAATGGCGCGCGCGTTTCGGAATCGGCTGAGCCGGATATCGCTGCGCGACCTGTTGCAAGTCGGCCTGCCCTCCCTGCTGCTGCTCGTCCTCGGCTTCTGGGCGGCGGCGCAATTCGTCCGGCCGGCGCCGCCCCACAAACTCATTCTCAGCACCGGCGCCGAGGGCAGCGCCTACCAGCGCTTCGCCGCGCGCTACAAGGACGTGCTGGCGCGCTACGGCATCGCGCTGGTGGAGCGGCCTTCGGCGGGTTCGGTGGAGAACCTGCAGCGCCTGCGCGACGATCGCTACCCCGTCGATGCCGGCTTCGTCCAGGGCGGCACCGGCAGCGCCGACGACAACGACCGGCTGCTCTCGCTCGGCAGCCTGTTCAACGAACCGCTGTGGATCTTCTACCGCGCCGCCCTGGCCCCGGGCGGGCGGCTGGAGCGCATCACCCAGTTGCGCGGCCTGCGGATCGCCGTCGGACCGGCCCAGAGCGGTACGCACAAGCTGGCGCTGGCGCTGCTCGAAGCCAACGGCATCACCGGCGCGCAGGCGCGGCTCAGCGAGCTGGGCGACCTCGCCGCGGTGGCGGCGTTGAAGAGCGGCAGGGTGGACGCCGTGTTCATCGTCGGCGCGACCCAGTCGGCGGCGGTGTGGCTGCTGCTCTACGCGGACGGCATTCGCCTGATGAGCCTCGCTCAGGCCGACGCCTACACCCGGCTGTTCCCCTACCTGGAGAAGCTCACCCTGCCCGCGGGCGCGGTCGACCTGGCGCGCGACATCCCGGCGCACGACGTCACCCTGGTGTCGCCGATGGCGACGCTGCTGGTGCGCGCGGACACGCATCCGGCGCTGATCGACCTGCTGATGCAGGCGGCGACCGAGGTGCACGGCGGCCCGGGGATTTTCCAGCGGCCGGGGGAGTTTCCGAATGCCGCCGAGGTGGATTTCCCGCTGTCGCCGGAGGCCCAGCGCTACTACAAGTCGGGAACACCGCTGCTGCAGCGCTACCTGCCGTTCTGGGCGGCGACGCTGATCGACCGGATGGTGGTGATGCTGCTGCCGCTCCTGGCGCTCTTGCTCCCGGTCCTCAGGTTCGCGCCGCAGCTCTATGGCTGGCGCGTGCGCTCGCGCATCTTCCGGCGCTACGGCGAACTCAAGTTTCTCGAGGCCGAGGTGGAGCGCGCGCCCGGGAGCCGTTCGCGCCAGGAGTGGCTGGAGCGGCTCGACGCCATCGAGGCCGGCGTCAATCGCATGCCGACGCCGCTGGCCTTTTCCGACATGTTCTACACCCTGCGCGGCCACGTCGGCCTGGTGCGCGAGACCATCCTGCGCAAGACAGCCGGTTAAAGCCGGCGGATCTTTTCCAGCAGGGCGGTGGTCGAGTTTCGGTGGACGAAGGGAATCGACACCACCCGGCCGCCGCCGGCCAGTACCTCGCGCGCCCCGACGATGTTGTCCACCGCCCAGTCGCCGCCCTTGACCAGCACGTCGGGCCGGCACACCTGGATGGTCGACAGCGGCGTGTCCTCGTCGAACCAGGTGACCAGGGAGACCGATTCGAGCGCCGCGAGCAGCGCCATGCGATCCTCCAGGCGGTTCACCGGGCGCTCGGCGCCCTTGCCCAGGCGGCGCACCGAGGCATCGGAGTTGACCGCGACCACCAGGCTCCCGCCGAGCGCGCGCGCCTGGGCGAGATAGGTGACGTGGCCGCGGTGCAGGATGTCGAAGCAGCCGTTGGTGAATACCAGCGGCCGCGCCAGCGCTGCGGCGCGCCGGGCGAGATCAAAAGGCGGACAGAGCTTGGCCTCGAACGCGGGGGGTATCACCGCCTATGGCTTGGCCGGCGCCGGCGGGTTACTAGTCGCCGGGCTGCTGTCGATCTGGCGCGCCCGCTCCTCGGAGATGATCTCGAACACGCGCACCACCTTCATCACGCCGGCGGTGGTGCGGGCGATCTGCACCGCCTCGTCCGCCTCGCGCTTGGTGACGATGCCGAGCAGGTAGACCACCCCGGCCTCGGTCACGACCTTGACGTGGTTGGCCGAGAACTGGTTGGCATCGACGAAGCGCGCCTTGACCTTGGTGGTGATGTAGGCGTCGTTGCTCTCGCCGCTGAGCGAGTTGGCGCCGGCGATCATGAGCTCGTTGCTGATGGACTTGACGTTGGGCACGCCGCTGACCACCTTCTCCACCGCCGATCGCGTGGCGGCGTCGGGCACCTCGCCGACCAGCAGCACGCTGCGGTCGTAGCTGGTGACGCTGACATGCACCCGGTCGCCGAACTGATCCTTGATGCGGTCAGCGGCGCGGACCTCGATGGCTTCGTCGGTGACGTAGGTCTCGGCCGGACGGCGGTCGGAGGCCATCAGGACGCCGGCACCGGTACCGACGACGGCGGCGCCGAAACAGCCGGAGAGCATCGCCGTCGATGCCGCCAGAAGGGCCCAAGTGGCGATGCGGGTCGAACAGGATTTCAGCTTCATGTGGCTTCTCCCAGTAACAGTGTGTCGATGCCGTCGCACAGGCAGTGCAGCGTCAGCAGATGAACTTCTTGAATGCGTGCGGTGCGCTCGGCGGGCACGCACAGGTGCACGTCCTGCTGGTCGTCCAGCAAGCCGGCGATGATGCCGCCGTTCCTGCCGGTCAGGGCGATCACGCGCAGCTCGCGCTCATGGGCGGCGTGGATCGCCTCGATCACGTTGGCCGAGTTGCCCGAGGTGGAAATCGCCAGCAGCACGTCCTCGGGCTGGCCCAGCGCCCGCACCTGCTTGGCGAAGACGTCCTCGAAGCGATAGTCGTTGGCGATCGAGGTCAGGGTCGAGCTGTCGGTGGTCAGGGCCAGCGCCGCCAGCGGCGGGCGCTCCGCCTCGAAGCGGTTCACCAGCTCGGCGGCGAAGTGCTGCGCGTCGGCCGCCGAGCCGCCGTTGCCGCAAGCCAGGATCTTGCCGCTGGCGAGCAGGCTGTTCACCATCAGCTCGGCCGCCCGCGCGATCGGCTCGGCGAGACTGGCTACGGCCTCGAGCTTGAGCTGGGCGCTGTCGTGGAAGTGCTGGGAGATGCGGGCGACGAGATCCATGGGTTGAACGAGGCGATGGCTGGCGGCGATTCTAGCATCCATGCGCAGAACTGAGCGTGGCGGGCCGGAGGCTGCGATGAGCCGGTGCTGACCCCTCAGCGGCGCAATTACCCTGGGTTGGCTCCGGCTAAAAGCTCCCCGGCGACGGGCACTAGAACGCGTTTTTGATCCATTCCAGGCCGGCCTCGTCGAGACGGTCGAGCAGCACCGCGTCGAAGCGGCAGGGCGCCTCGGGCCTGCCCGACAGGTAGTGGCGCGCGGCCAGGATCAGGCGGCGTTGCTTGGCGGCGGTGATGCTGGCCGCGGCGCCGCCGTAGTCGGCGCGCGTGCGCAGCCGCACCTCGACGAACACCAGCGTCTCGCCGTCGGCGCAGATCAGGTCGATCTCGCCGCCGCGCATCCGCCAGTTGCGCGCCAGCACGCGCAAGCCGCGGCGCGCGAGATAGGCCGCGGCGATCGCCTCGGCGGCAGCGCCGGCCGAGCTGTTCACTTGCACGGGGCGCCACCGGGCCTGACAATGCGCTGGCTGGAGTCGGGAGTCATGGTCGCGAGTTACGGTCGCGAGTTACGGTCGAACAGGGCATCAATGGATACGCAGCAACTTAGGACAGCGGCATTGTACGTGGTGGCGACGCCGCTCGGGAACCTCGGCGACATCACGCTGCGCGCCATCGAGGTGCTCCGCGCCGCCGATGCGATCGCCTGCGAGGACACCCGCCACACGCGCCGGCTGCTCGATCACTACGGCATTCGGGCGCCGCTCCTGGCCGTGCACGAGCACAACGAGGCGCAAGCGGCGGAGCGGTTGCTGGCGCTGCTGGCCGAGGGCAAGCGCGTGGCGCTGGTGTCGGATGCCGGCACCCCGGGCATCTCGGATCCGGGAGCGCGGACCGTCGCCGCGGTGCGCCGGGCGGGCTTCCAGGTGATCCCGCTGCCCGGCGCCAACGCCGCGGTCGCGGCGCTCTCGGCCTCCGGTCTGGCCGACCCGCATTTCCTCTTCGTCGGCTTTCTGCCGGCCAAGCCCGGGGCGCGCCGGCAGACGATAGCGGCGGTGGGATCGATCGCCGCGACGCTGGTGTTCTACGAGGCGCCGCACCGCGTCGCCGAGGCCCTGGCCGACCTGGCCGAACTGCTCGATCCGCGCCGCGAACTGGTGGTCGCGCGGGAGCTGACCAAGTTGTTCGAGGAGATCGCGCGCATGCCGCTGCCGGAGGGGCCGGCCTGGTTGGCGGCCGACGGCAACCGCGCTCGCGGCGAGTTCGTGCTGCTGGTCTCGGCGCCGCCGCCGGAAGACGAGCTGCCGGCGGCGGCCGAGCGGACGCTGAAGCTGTTGCTGGCCGAACTGCCGCTGAAACAGGCGGTCGGGCTCGCCGCCGCGATCAGCGGCGCGCCGAAGAACGCGCTCTACCAGCTGGCGCTGAGCTGGAGAGACGAGCGGCTATAATCGGCGTCATGCGCTCCCTGACGCTCACCCGCCCCGACGACTGGCACCTGCATCTGCGCGACGGGCCGGCGCTGGCGGCGGTGCTCCCCGACAGCGCGCGCCGCTTCGCCCGCGCCATCGTCATGCCCAACCTGAAGCCGCCGGTGACGACGGTGGCGGCGGCCGCGGCGTACCGCGAGCGCATCCTCGCCGCGCTGCCGGCGGGGCTGGACTTCGAACCCCTGATGACGCTCTATCTCACCGACGACACCCGCCCGGACGAGATCACCGCCGCCCGCGCGTGCGGTTTCGTCCATGCGCTGAAGCTCTATCCCGCCGGGGCGACCACCAATTCCGCCGCCGGCGTCACGGACATCGGCAACTGCCGGGCGACGCTCGCGCGCATGGAATCCCTGGGCGTGCCGCTCTTGCTCCATGGCGAGGTGACCGACCCGGCGGTGGACGTGTTCGACCGCGAGGCGGTGTTCATCGAGCGCGTGCTGGCGCCGCTGCACGAGGAATTCCCGGATCTGCGCCTGGTGTTCGAGCACATCACGACGCGGCAGGCGGTCGAGTTCGTGCAGGCCGCCGGCGTCGGTGTCGCGGCGACGATCACCGCCCACCATCTGCTCTACAACCGCAACGCCATGTTCGCCGGCGGCATCCGCCCGCATCGTTACTGCCTGCCGGTGTTGAAGCGCGAGGCGCACCGGCGGGCGCTGGTCGCCGCGGCGACCTCGGGCAATCCGAAGTTCTTTCTCGGCACCGATTCGGCGCCGCACGCCAGGAGCGCCAAGGAGAGCGCCTGCGGCTGTGCCGGCTGCTACACGGCGCACGCCGGCATCGAGCTGTACGCGCAGGCCTTCGAAGCCGCCGGCGCGCTCGACCGCCTGGAGGGCTTCGCCAGCCATCACGGCGCCGATTTCTACGGTCTGACGCGCAACGCCGGAACGATCACCCTGGTCAGAGAGGACTGGACGGTGCCCGCCGGCCAGCCGTTCCTCGGGGAGGATCCGCTGGTGCCGTTGATGGCCGGCGAGACCATTGCCTGGAGGCTGCAAACATGAAGTTCCCGACGCTACTCGCCTGGGTGGCGACGGCCTTGCTGCTCGCCGGCTGCGGTAACGACTCCGCTTCCTACCTGATCGACGGCGCCGATCACAGCCTGACGCTGTCGCGCGTGCAGCCGTATTTGTGGAGCAGCGCGTGGGATCTTGCACTGGTGACCACCCGCATGCCCGACTGCATGCGCCGCCACCGCTTGAAGCCCGCGGCTATGGACGGTTTCAAGGTCGAGCTGTTCCGCACCCCGGAAGACCGCTACATCCTGAAACAGGGCGGCAACTGGTACGTCACCGAAACCGAGAAATGCCGGCTGCAGCAGTTCCAGACGCCGCCCGCCGAACCCGGGGAGCGATTGGGCGATTTCGAGCTCAAGGAGAAACGGCTGCAGTTCGTTCCGGCGCCGAAGTCCGCCGCGCCTGCGCAGCCGCTCGCCGCCCCGGCGGCGCCGGCAGCCAACTGACGCCGTGCTGACCGGATTCGCCGCCCAGCCGCTCTACGCACCGCTGGCGCCCGCTTTGTCCGCGCTGGCCGACGCCGGCCTGCCGCCGGACTGCGCTGCGTTAAATCGCCTGGCCGATGCGCACGGCATCAAGAGCGGCGGCGGCGCCCCGCTGCGCTTCGTCGTTCCCGGCGCCAGCGGCCTAGCCTACGAGGAGCGCATCTACTGGCTGGGAGAGGTGGAGACCCGGCCGGGCAACTGGCACGACTGCTTCAACGCCCTGGTCTGGCTCGCCTACCCGAAGACCAAGGCGGCGCTCAATACGCGTCACCATATTGCGCTCGCCGATCGTGCCGGCGGCGGCGTGCGGCGCGGTCCGCTGCGCGACGCGCTGACCCAGTTCGACGAATGCGGCGCCGCGGTGCTCTCCACCCGCCTCGACCTCTGGGAAGCGATCCGCGCCCACAGCTGGAAGGAAGTGTTCTGGTCGCGGCGCGCCGACGTCCTGGGCAGTCTGCGGGTGTTCGTTTTCGGCCACGCCAGCTTCGACATGTTGCGCACGCCGCATCTGGGCCTGTGCGCCAAGGCGCTGTTCCTGCACGTCGATGAGGACTGGCTCGCGACGCCGCCGGCGGTACAGCTCGCGGACGTCGATGCCCGGATGGCGCAGCGCTTTTCCGGCGACTTCTCGCCGCGTCCGCGCGACTTCCAGCCCCTGCCGCTGCTCGGCATCCCCGGCGCCAGCGCTGACAACGAAGTTCCTGCCTACTATGAAAACAGCCGCCAGTTCCGGCCGCTACGGCTGATACAATCCTGAACGGAAGTCCGCCAGGCAGCCGCTGGGCGCGCAAGCGCCTGGAGGAAAGTCCGGGCCCCGCAGAGCAGGATGCCGGCTAACGGCCGGGCGCTATAAGCCACGGCGAGAGCTGCGGCCCAAGGCGACGGAAAGTGCAACAGAAAGATACCGCCGATGGCCCGGGGCTTAGCCGCCGCAAGGCGGCAAAGTCCCTTTAGGAGAGTAGGGGGTCGAAAGACTCCTGAATCTCCGGGCACAGGCAAGGGTGAAATGGCGAGGTAAGAGCTCACCGCGGACGTGGCAACACGGACGGCACGGCAAACCCCATCCGGGGCAAGGCCAAATAGGGAAGCGATGGCGCTGCTCGCGCCGCTTCCGGGTAGGCTGCTAGAGCCCGTCGGCAACGGCGGGCCCAGAGGAATGGCTGCCCACGACAGAACCCGGCTTATCGGCGGACTTCCAATCTATCCGGCGCCGGATTCTCCTCTCTGATGTCCGCGTTCCCGGGCACTCCCAATAAGTGACTTTAGCTTTTAATTCTATCCCCTTTGTTTTTCCAGGGATTCTTGTTTTTTAGTCATAAGTGCTTGTCAGCACAAGAAAAAACACGGTCTTTCCCTTGACCCTTGAAAGAATATCCTCTACAGTGGGAAGAAGTGGGGAAATGTGGGAGACAAGCGCTGGTTCCGGTCTCCTGCGGGAAAAATGGGGGTGGGCATGTTCCAGGGGGCGGCGGCGCTGAATCTCGATGCCAAGGGGCGCATGGCGATCCCCGCGCGCCATCGCGACGCCCTCTTCGCCCCGGCCGAAGGCCGCCTGGTCCTGACCGCCCATCCGCACCGTTGCCTGCTGCTCTATCCGGCGCCGGCCTGGGAGCCGATTCGCGCCAAGATTCTCGCCGCTCCCAGCCTCGAAACCCAGTCCGCGATGCTGCGCCGCCTGCTGGTCGGTTTCGCCGCCGACAGCGAGATGGACGCCGCGGGCAGGCTGCTGGTGCCGCCGGAACTGCGCCGCTACGCGGCGCTGGAGAAAGAGGTGTGGCTGGTGGGGCAGGGCAGCCATTTCGAAATCTGGAGCGACGCCGGCTGGCGCGAACAGCAGGAGGCGATTTTCGCCCTCGGCGACAAGCTGTTGCCGCCCGGTCTGGAGAGTCTGACGTTGTGAGTCCCGGGTCAGCCCGGGAGCACCAGAGCGTGTTGCTCGCGGAGGCGGTGGCGGCATTGGCGGTGAAGCCCGACGGGGTCTATGTCGATGCCACCTTCGGTCGCGGCGGCCACAGCCGGGAAATATTGGCGCTGCTCTCGCCGCGGGGCCGGCTGCTGGCCCTGGACCGCGACCCGGCGGCGATCACCGCGGGACGGGCGCTGAACGATGAGCGCTTTACCCTGGTGCACGCGGCTTTCGGAGCGATCGGTGCGGTGCTGGACGAGCTGGGCGTGGGGCAGGTGGACGGCGTGTTGTTGGACCTGGGCGTGTCGTCGCCGCAGTTGGACGACGCGGAGCGCGGCTTCAGTTTCCGCCACGACGCGCCGCTCGACATGAGGATGGATACGAGCCGCGGTGAAACCGCCGCGGCGTGGCTGGAGCAGGCTTCACAGACCGAGATAGAAAGGGTGATCAGAGATTATGGGGAAGAACGGTTTGCTCATGCGATTGCAGAGGCGCTTGTTGCTGCTCGGCGCGAACACCGTGTTGCAAGCACACGACAATTTGCCGCGCTCGTGGAAAAAGCCGTCCGCACGCGCGAGCCGGGCAAGCACCCGGCGACGCGCAGCTTTCAGGCTCTACGGATTCACGTCAATCAGGAACTTGAGGAGCTGTCGCTAGCGCTGCCCCAGTGCGCTGCGCGGCTCGCGCCCGGAGGCCGGCTGGTCGTGATCAGTTTCCACTCGTTAGAAGACCGCATCGTCAAGCGCTTCCTGCGGGAGCGCTCGCAGCCGGCCGCTCTGCCGGCCCGTCTGCCGGTGCGCGCCGCCGAATTGCCCCAGCCGACGCTGCGCCTGGTGGGCAAGGCGGTGCGGGCGAGCGCCGCGGAAATAGCCGCCAACCCGCGCGCCAGGAGCGCGGTGATGCGCGTGGCTGAAAAACGATGCTGCGCGTAAACCTGATCCTGATCCTGCTCGTGGTCGCCAGCGCCTTGGGCACGGTGTCCTCGAATTACCGCGCCCGCAGGCTGTTTACCGATCTCGAGCGGGAGCAGGCGCGGATGCACAGCCTGGAAGTGGAATGGGGCCAGTTGCAACTGGAGCAGAGCACCTGGGCCACCCCCGCCCGGATAGAGAAGATCGCCCGCGACAAGCTGCACATGAAGCAGCCGGGCGCCGGCCAGGTCATCACCATCGAAGCCGTGCCATGAAATTCGCCAACAGTCCCTTGCTCTCGCAGCGTCTGCCCGCCTGGCGCTCGCGGCTGCTGCTGCTCGGCATCCTGTCCGGCTTCGCGGTCCTGGCCGGCTGGTCGATCTACCTTCAGGGATTCAACAGCGCCTTCCTGCAGGAGAAGGGGGCGCAACGCTATTCCCGGGTCATCGAGATGTCGGCCACGCGCGGCCGGATCATGGACCGCAACGGCGAGGTACTGGCGGTGTCGACGCCGGTGAAGTCGATCTGGGCCATCCCCGAGGACGCCAAGCTGCAGCCGGCGCAGGTGTATCGACTGGCGCACCTGCTGGAGATGAACGTGCGCGAGTTGAACCGCAAGCTCGCCGGCAACCGCGATTTCGTCTATCTCGAGCGGCAGATCCCGCCCGATGTCGCCGCCAGGGTCATGGCCCTCGATCTGCCCGGCATCCACGACCAGCCGGAGTACCGCAGATACTATCCCTCCGGCGAGGTCAGCGCCCACGTCCTGGGCTTCACCGGGGCCGACGACGTCGGCCAGGAAGGCGTCGAACTGGCCTTCCAGTCCACCCTCGCCGGCAAATCCGGCAGCCGCCGCGTCATCAAGGACAGGCGCGGCCACATCGTCGAGGACGTCGATTCGATCCGGCTGCCGCAGGATGGCAAGGACGTGGTGCTGGCGTTGGACGACAAGATCCAGTATCTCGCCTACGCCAACCTGCGCCAGGCGGTGATCGACAACAAGGCCAAGGCGGGCAGCATCGTGGTGCTAGACGCCAAGACCGGGGAGGTGCTGGCGCTCGCCAACATGCCCACCTACAACCCCAACAACCGCGCCAAGCTGACCGGCGCCCAGTTGAGGAACCGCGCCATCACCGACACCTTCGAGCCCGGCTCGACGATGAAGCCCTTCACCATCGCGCTGGCGCTGGACAAGGGCAAGTTTCGCTTCGACAGTCGTATCCAGACCGCACCGGGCTGGCTCACCATCGGCACCGCGACGATCCACGATTCCGAGCCGCACGGCATGCTGACGGTGGCCCAGGTGATCCAGAAGTCCTCGAACATCGGCGCCGCCAAGATCGCACTCACCCTGCCGGCGGAGGAGATGTGGGACAACTTCGAGCGGCTCGGTTTCGGTCACCCGCTGAAGCTCGGCTTCCCCGGCGAGGTCGGCGGCCGGGTGCGGCCGTACAAGAACTGGCGGCCGATCGAGCAGGCCACGATGGCGTACGGCAACGGCATCTCGGTGACCCTGATGCAGCTCGCGCACGCCTACCTGGTGTTCGCCCGCAACGGCGACCTCATACCCTTGTCATTGACGAAACTGGATGCGCCGCCCCTCTCCGGCAAACCGGTATTCACCGAGCAGACCGCGCACGAGGTGCGGGCGATGCTGGAAATGGTCCTGCAGCCGGGCGGCACCGCGCCCAAGGCGCAGGTTCCGGGCTATCGCGTTGCCGGCAAGACCGGCACGGCGCACAAGGTGGAGGGCGGCATCTACGTGAATCGCTATGTCGCCAGCTTCGTCGGTTTTGCGCCGGCCTCCGATCCGCGTCTGGTGATCGCGGTGATGATCGACGAACCGTCCGCCGGCAGCTATTACGGCGGCGACGTCGCTGCGCCGGTCTTCTCCAAGGTGATGGCGGGTAGTTTGCGCGACCTCGGCGTCGCGCCCGACGCGCCGCAACCGCCGCTGCAGGCGCTGACCGCGAAGCCACCGCTGGTCCGGGAGGGAACGTGAGCGCCGCTCAGGCCATCCTCGACGAGCTCGGAAGGCGGGGCGTGAGCCCGACCGGCATCTGCGCCGATTCGCGCCGCTTGGCGCCGGGCGAGGTCTTCGTTGCCCTGGCCGGGGTCAGCGGCGACGGCCGCGCCCACATCGCCGACGCGGTGGAGCGCGGCGCCGCGGCGGTGCTCTGGGAGGACGACGGCCGCTACGCCATCCCGGCGCTCGCCGTGCCCGCGCTCGGCGTCAGGGGGCTGCGGGCATTGTCCGGGGATCTCGCCGATCTGGTCTATGGCCGGCCCGCCGAGCGGCTGCTGCTGGTGGGCGTCACCGGCACCAACGGCAAGACTTCGGTGAGCCAGTGGATCGCGCAGGCGATGACGCTCTTGGGCGAGCGCTGCGCCATCATCGGTACGCTGGGCAGCGGCTTCCCGGGCGCGCTGGAGCAGGGGGCCAACACCACGCCCGATCTCATCGACCTGAGGCGCACGCTGGCGGCCCAGGCATCGGCCGGGGCCCGAGCCTGCGCCATGGAGGTCTCCTCGATCGGCCTGGCCGAAGGAAGGGTCGCAGGACTCGACTTCGCCGTCGCGGTATTTACCAATCTCAGCCGCGACCACCTCGACTATCACGCCGACATGGCCGACTACGGCGCCGCCAAGGCGCAGCTGTTCGCCGTGCCCGGGCTCAAGGCCGCGGTCCTCAATCTCGACGACGAATTCGGCAGAACGCTATGGGCTGGACTCGCGGGCAGCGGCGTGCGCCGTCTGGGCTACACCCTGGGTCCGGCAGCCGGCTTGGCGGACCAGGCCGAGGAGAGTCTCTCGGCAGAGGATCTCCAGGTCGCGGGCGGCATCCGCTTCACCGCGCGCTGCGGGCAGAGCACGGCGCGGGTCGAAGCGGGACTGATCGGCCGCTTCAATGCTTCCAACCTGCTCGCGGTGCTGGGCGCGCTGCTCGCCGCGGGCTTCCCGCTATCCGAGGCAGCCGCCGTGCTGGCCAAGCTGACGCCGCCGCCAGGCCGGATGCAGGCGGTGAGCGCCGACCCGGGCGAACCGCTGGTGGTCGTCGATTACGCCCATAGCCCCGATGCGCTGGAACAGGCGCTAGCGACGCTGCGCGAGCTCGCCGTCGCGCGCGGCGGCGAGCTCGTCTGCCTGTTCGGCTGCGGCGGCCAGCGCGATGTCGGCAAGCGTCCGCTGATGGGGGCGGCGGCCGAGCGCCTGGCCGACCGGGTGGTGGTCACCAGCGACAACCCGCGCACCGAGGAGCCACGAGCGATCATAGCCGACATCCTGCGCGGCATGAACGCCGCGCCGCGGGTCGAGCCGGACCGCGCCGCCGCGATCCGTCTGGCGGTCGCCGAGGCCGCGGCCGAGGACGTGGTGCTGATCGCCGGCAAGGGCCACGAGTCCTACCAGGAGATCGGCGGCGCCCGCCTGCCCTTCTCCGACCTGGAACAAGCCCGGCTGGCGTTGTCGGCGCGGAGGGACCCGCCATGATGACGCTACAGGCAGCGGCCCAGGCCATCGGCGGTGCGCTGATCAACGGCGCCGACATCCGCTTCGAGGGCGTGTGCACCGACAGCCGCAGCGTCGGAGCCGGCGCACTGTTCGTCGCCCTCAAGGGGGAGCACTTCGACGGCCACGACTACGTCGCCGCGGCGCTCCAGGCGGGTGCGGCGGCGGCGATGGTCGAGGCTTCCTGGGTCGAGGCGCACGGGGTACAGGCACTGCCGCTCTTGGTCGTGGCCGATACCCGCCTGGCGCTGGGCGGGCTCGCCGCCAACTGGCGCGGCCGCTTCGAGCTGCCGTTGATCGGCGTCACCGGCAGCAACGGCAAGACCACGGTCAAGGAAATGTGCGCCGCGATTCTCAGGGAGCAGGCGGTGGCCGACGGCCAGGACCCGGCCGGCGCGGTGCTGGCGACCGAGGGCAACCTCAACAACGACATCGGCATGCCGCTGATGCTGCTCAGACTGAACGCCGGCCATCGCGCCGCGGTGATCGAGATGGGCATGAATCATCCGGGCGAGATCGACTATCTCACCCGCATCGCGCGACCCACCGTCGCCGTCGTCACCAACGCCCAGCGCGCCCACCTCGCCGGCCTGGGCAGCGTCAGCGCGGTGGCCGGCGCCAAGGGCGAGATTTTCGCGGGGCTGGGCGATGACGGCGTCGCGGTGATCAACTGCGACGATCCCCACGCCGGGCTCTGGCGCGAACTGGCCGGCGCCCATCGCATCATCGGCTTCTCCCTGGAGGGCGCCGCCGAGGTCACCGGAGAGGTCGCACCCCGCGCCTTCGGCAGCCGGCTGCAACTGTCCACCCCGGCCGGGGCGGCGGCGGTCGCACTGCAAGTGCCCGGACGCCACAATGCCGCCAACGCCCTGGCGGCGACGGCGGCCTGCCTCGCCGTGGGGGCGACGCTCGCCGCAGTGGTCGCCGGCCTGTCCGGCTACGCCGGCGCCAAGGGCCGGCTGCAGCGTCGGCGGGCGGAAAACGGCGCGACGCTGATCGACGACAGCTACAACGCCAATCCGGACTCGATGCGCGCCGCCATCGTCGTGCTGGCGGCGCTGCCGGGAAAGAAAATCCTGGTCATGGGCGACATGGGCGAGGTCGGCGACGGCGCGGCGCAATTTCACGACGAGATCGGCGGCTACGCCAAGAGCATGGGCATAGACCGGCTGCTGGCGGTGGGTGAGCACGCGGCCACCGCGGTGCGCAACTTCGACGGCGGCGCCAGCCATTTCAAGAACGTGACGGCGCTGATCGAGCGCTTGCGGGGGCTGCTCGACGCGAATACGACGGTGCTGGTCAAGGGCTCGCGCTTCATGAAGATGGAGCGCGTGGTCCAAGCCATCGAGGTACAGGGAGGGGAATCCGATGTTGCTTGAACTTGCCCAATGGCTGGCGAAGGACGTCCGCGCCTTCAACGTCTTCGCTTACATCACGCTGCGCGCGGTGCTGGCCACCCTGACCTCGCTGGGCATTTCCTTCATCTTCGGCCCGATGCTGATCCGCTGGCTCACCGCCAAGAAGATCGGCCAGTCGGTGCGTGACGACGGCCCGCAGAGCCATCTCATCAAGGCCGGGACGCCGACCATGGGCGGCGCCCTGATCCTGATCTCGATGACCGTGAGCACCCTGCTGTGGAGCGAACTCAACAACCGCTTCGTCTGGATCGTGCTGGCGGTGACGCTCGGCTTCGGCGTGATCGGCTGGGTGGACGACTGGCGCAAGGTGGTGCACGGCAACCCCAAGGGCCTGTCGGCCGGCAAGAAGTTCTTCTGGCAGTCGGCGATCGGCCTGATCGCCGCCGTGTATCTGGCCTTCTCGGTGTCGGCCCACGACAACGCGCGTTTCATCGACCTGTTCTGGGCCTGGCTGCAAAGCGGCTTCAGCATCCACCTGCCGCCGAGGGCCGACCTGATCGTGCCCTTCTTCAAGAGCGTGTCCTATCCGCTCGGCGTCTTCGGCTTCATCGTGCTCACCTATTGCGTCATCGTCGGCACCAGCAACGCGGTGAACCTCACCGACGGGCTGGACGGCCTGGCGATCATGCCGACGGTGATGGTCGGCGCGGCGCTGGGTATCTTCGCCTACGTCGCCGGGCACGCCGGATATTCGAAGTACCTGCTGCTGCCCTACATCCCGGGCGCCGGCGAGCTGACGGTGTTCTGCGGCGCGATGGTCGGCGCCGGCCTGGGCTTCCTCTGGTTCAACGCCTATCCGGCCGAGGTGTTCATGGGCGACGTCGGCGCGCTGGCGCTGGGCGCGGCGCTGGGCACGGTGGCGGTGATCGTGCGCCAGGAGATCCTGCTGTTCATCATGGGTGGTGTGTTCGTCGCCGAGACCCTGTCGGTGATGCTGCAGGTGCTGTACTTCAAGTGGTCGGGCGGCAAGCGCATCTTCCGCATGGCGCCCTTGCACCACCACTACGAGCTGTCCGGCTGGAAGGAGACCCAGATCGTGGTCCGCTTCTGGATCATCACCATCATGCTGGTGCTGTTCGGCCTGTCGACGCTGAAGATACGATGAAGCTCTCCGGCAAACGCGTTCTGGTTCTCGGCCTGGGCGAATCCGGGCTGGCGATGGCGCGCTGGTGCCAGCGCCAGGGCGCGCGCGTGCGCGTCGCCGACACGCGACCAGCACCGCCGGCGCTGGCGGCGCTCCAGGGCAGCGTGGCCTCCGCCGAGTTCATCGCCGGCGACTTCATCCGCAACCCGGACAAGTCCCTGCTCGAAGGCGTCGACCTGATCGCGCTCTCGCCCGGGCTCTCGGGCGGCTCCCTGCTGCTGATCGAGGCGCACGCCCGCGGCATCCCGGTGCAAGGCGAGATCGAGCTGTTCGCCCAGGCGCTGCGCGGCCCGGCCAGGCGCGGCGAGGGCCAGGGGCCAAGCCGGGTGATCGCCATCACCGGCACCAACGGCAAGACCACGACGACGGCGCTGACCGGGCACCTGTGCCGCGCCGCGGGCTGGGACGCGGAGCTCGCGGGTAACATCTCGCCCTCGGCGCTCACCGCCCTGATGACGCGTCTGGACGACGGCCGCCTGCCCGACGTCTGGGTGCTGGAGCTGTCGAGCTTCCAACTGGAGACGACCCGTTCGCTCGACGCCGATGCGGCGACGGTGCTCAATGTCAGCGAGGACCACCTCGACCGCTACATCGACCTCGCCGAATACGCCAGCGCCAAGGCGCGCATCTTCCAGGGGACGGGCGCGCAGGTGCTGAACCGGCAGGATGCGCGTGTTCGCGCGATGGCGCTGCCCGGTCGCCGGCTCGTCAGCTTCGGTCTCGATGCGCCGGGGCTGAGCGACGACTTCGGCCTGCGCACCAACGGCGGCGAGCCCTGGCTGGTGCAGGGCGAGCATTATCTGCTGGCGCAGTCGGCGCTGCCCATCGCCGGTCTGCACAACGCCGCCAACGCGCTGGCGGCCTTGGCGCTGTGCCACGCGATCGGCCTGCCGCTGCCCCGTCTGGTAGAAGGACTGAACAGCTTCAAGGGCCTGCCGCACCGCGTCGAAAAGATCGCCGAGCTCGCCGGCGTGAATTATTTCGACGACTCCAAGGGCACCAACGTCGGCGCGACGGTGGCCGCGCTTCATGGCATCGCCGGGCAGATGGTCGCCGGCGATCGGTACGATCGCAAGAATAGTCACCTTCCTCCCCCGGGGAGGGAGGCTGGGAGGGAGGGCTCACCACCCCCGGCTACCGGCGATGAGCACGAGCGCAAGATCGTCCTGATCGCCGGCGGCGAGGGCAAGGGCCAGGATTTCGCGCCGCTCGCGCGAGCGGTCAGGCAGCACGCGCGCGCGGTGGTCCTGATCGGTCGGGATGCGCCGCTGATAGCGGCGGCGATCTCGTCCTGCGAGGTGTCCGTCATTCATGCCGACGACATGGCGGCCGCGGTGCGCGCCGCCGCCGCCGCGGCCCGTCCGGGCGACGCGGTGCTGCTCTCGCCGGCTTGCGCCAGCTTCGACATGTTCCGCAATTACGCCCACCGCGCCGAGGTCTTCGCCGCCGCGGTGCGAGCGCTGACGGCCGATACCAGGGGAGCCGCCGCATGATGCGCCAGGCGCCGTCCGCCGCGCCGCAGGAAGTCGACGGCTGGCTGCTCTGGTCGGCGCTGTCGCTGCTGCTGTTCGGGCTGGTGATGGTCTATTCGGCCTCGATCGCCACCGCCGAGGGCAGCAAGTTCACCGGCTACCAGTCGACTTATTTCCTGGTCCGGCACGGGGTGTTCATCGCCATCGGCCTGATCCTCGGGGCGGTGGTTTTCCAGATTCCGGTGCGCCTCTGGCAACAGGCCGCACCCTGGCTGTTCGTCGCTGGCTTCGCGCTGCTCCTGGCGGTGCTGGTGCCGCACGTCGGCCGCTCGGTCAATGGCGCCCAGCGCTGGCTGCCGCTCGGGCCGGTGAATCTCCAGCCCTCGGAGCTGACCAAGCTCCTGGTGGTGCTCTATGCCTCCGATTACACGACGCGCAAGCTCGCCGACATGGATTCGTTCCGCCGCGGCTTCGTCCCGATGGCGGTGGTCATGCTCATGGTCGGCGGCCTGCTGCTCAAGGAGCCCGACTTCGGCGCCTTCGTGGTCGTCGTCTGCATCGCCGTGGGCATCTTGTTCCTGGGCGGCATCAACGCCCGGCTGTTCGGTGCGCTGGTGGTGGTGCTGCTGATTGGCTTCGTGGTCCTGATCTGGATCTCGCCCTACCGTCGCGAGCGCATCTTCGGCTTCATGGATCCCTGGCAGGACGGCCTAGGCCGCGGCTACCAGTTGTCCCACGCCTTGATCGCCTTCGGTCGCGGCGAATGGTTAGGCGTCGGTCTGGGCGCCAGCGTCGAAAAGCTGTTCTATCTGCCCGAGGCGCACACCGACTTCCTGCTGGCGGTCATCGCCGAGGAGCTCGGCTTCGTCGGCGTCGCCGCGGTGATCGGCCTGTTCGCGCTGATCGTGCAGCGCGCCTTCGTCATCGGCCGCCAGGCGCTGACGCTCGACCGGGTCTATGGCGGCCTGGTGGCGCAGGGCATCGGCATCTGGATCGGCGTCCAGGCCTTCATCAACATGGGCGTCAACATGGGTTTTCTGCCGACCAAGGGCCTGACCCTGCCGCTGATGAGCTTCGGCGGCTCCGGCATCGTCGCCAACTGCGTCGCCCTGGCCATCCTGCTGCGGGTGGACTATGAAAACAGATTGCTCATGCGGGGGCAACCCGCATGAGCAATCTGTTTCGGCGCAGGCTAACTTGCGTGAGCAAGTTAAACCCCGACAGGGGTGGCCGCAGCCAAAACCATCGATTCATGCGGGGGCAACCCGCATGAGCAATCTGTTTCGGCGCAGGCTAACTTGCGTGAGCAAGTTAAACCCCGACAGGGGTGGCCGCAGCCAAAACCATCGATTCATGCGGGGGCAACCCGCATGAGCAATCTGCTACCGCCGTCATTGCGAGCGAAGCGCGGCAATCCGAGATTGCTTCGCCTTCGGCTCGCAATGACGATCGTGACGGGAGTGCTAGACCCGCGGTCCGCACGGACTTCGTCGGAGACATCGTGCGATGACTAAAACCCTATTGGTCATGGCGGGAGGCACCGGCGGACACAAATTTGGCTCCGGCCGCGCTGCGCGCTTAACGTTCGCTATGCTCACATTAGCCTGCGCCGAAGATGTGTCCGCACGGACTTCGTCGGAGACATCGTGCGATGACTAAAACCCTGTTGGTCATGGCGGGAGGCACCGGCGGACACATCTTTCCCGGGCTGGCGGTGGCCGACCATCTCCGCGAACAGGGCTGGCGCGTGGTTTGGCTGGGCAATCCGGCCGGCATGGAAGCCCGGTTGGTGCCGGCGCGCGGCTACGAGTTGGCGCCGCTCGACTTCGGCGCGCTGCGTGGCAAGGGCTTCTTGAAAAAACTGCTGTTGCCGGTCAATCTGCTCTCCGCCCTGTGGCAGGCGAAGCGGGCGCTGGCCCGCATCCGCCCGGACGTGGTGCTCGGCATGGGCGGTTTCGTCAGCTTTCCCGGCGGTCTGATGGCGGCGCTCACGCGGCGGGCGCTGGTGGTGCACGAGCAGAACTCGGTGGCGGGTCTCGCCAATCGCGTCCTGGCGCTCGTCGCCACCCGCGTCCTGACCGGATTCCCGGGCACGTTGAGGCGAGGCGAGTGGTGCGGCAATCCCCTGCGCGCCGAGATCGCCGCCCTGGCCGCCCCGGCGCAGCGCTTCCAGGATCGCGCCGGGCCGTTGCGGCTCTTGGTGCTGGGCGGCAGCCTCGGCGCCGCCGCGCTGAACGAGAACGTACCGTTGGCGCTGGCGCTGCTGCCCGAGACGGAGCGGCCGCGCGTCGTGCATCAGTCGGGCGAGCGGCACCTCGAAGCGCTGCAACAGAATTACCGGGAGGCGGGGGTCAAGGCCGACTGCGTCGCCTTCATCGAAGACATGGCCGGCGCCTACGCCTGGGCCGACCTGGTGATCTGCCGCGCCGGCGCGCTCACCGTCGCCGAACTGGCCGCCGCCGGCGTCGCCAGCATCCTGGTTCCCTTCCCGCACGCTGTGGATGACCACCAGAGCGGCAACGCCCGCTTCCTGGCCAACGCCGGCGCCGCCATCCTGCTGCCGCAGGCGGAACTGACGCCGCAGAAGCTGGCGCTGGTCCGCAATCTGACGCGCGAGCAACTGCTGCAGATGGCCGAGAAGGCGCGCGCCCTGGCCAAACCGGAGGCCACCGCGGCGGTGGCGCGGGCGTGCATGGAGTTGGCCAAATGAGGGCTCGTCATGAAGCATGAGATCCAACGGATCCATTTCGTCGCTGAGCACGCGCGCGGTCGCGTGCGCTCCTGCTTGGGGCGACTGCGCGGCGGGGCTGCGCGCAGTGCCGATACCGACGAGGCTCGCCATGAAGCATAAAATCCAGCGGATCCATTTCGTCGGTATCGGCGGCTCGGGCATGAGCGGCATCGCCGAGGTGCTGCTAAACCAGGGCTATCAGGTGAGCGGCTCCGATCTCGCCGACAGCGCCGCGACGCGGCGACTGGCGGCGCTGGGCGTCGCCATCGCGCTGGGCCACGAGGCGACCAACATCGCCGGTGCCGACGCCGTGGTGGTGTCCACCGCGGTCCGCGCCGACAATCCCGAAGTCGTCGCCGCGCGCGCGGCGCAGATCCCGGTGGTGCCGCGCGCCCTGATGCTGGCCGAGCTGATGCGCCTGAAGCAGGGCATCGCGGTGGCCGGCACCCACGGCAAGACCACGACCACCAGCCTGATCGCCAGCGTCCTGGCAGAGGGCGGTCTCGACCCGACCTTCGTCATCGGCGGCCGCCTGAACTCGGCCGGGGCCAATGCGCGTCTCGGCCAGGGCGAATTCCTGGTCGCCGAAGCGGACGAATCGGACGCCTCCTTCCTCCATCTGCAGCCGGTGATCGCGGTGGTCACCAACATCGACGCCGACCACATGGAGACCTACGGCCACGACTTCAACCGGCTCAAGCAGGCCTTCGTCGATTTCCTCCAGCACCTGCCCTTCTACGGCGTCGCGGTGCTCTGCGCCGACGACGCCAACCTGCGCGAGATCATGCCGCGAGTATCGAAGCAGATCGTGCGCTACGGCCTTTCCGCCCAGGCCAACGTCCGCGCCGAGAAGCTCGTGGCCTCGGGCGGCCAGATGCGCTTCGATTGCGTGCGCGAGAACGGCAGCGTCAGCCGCTTCCCGGTCACGGTGAACCTGCCCGGCGTCCACAACGTTCAGAACGCGCTGGCGGCGATCGCCGTGGCCACCGAGGTGGGTGTGGCCGACGAGGCCATAATCCGCGCCCTGGCGGAATTCAAGGGCGTCGGGCGGCGCTTCCAGCGCTACGGCGAAGTCGCTCTGGCCGGCGGCGGCAGCTTCACCCTGATCGACGACTACGGCCATCACCCGGCCGAGATGCGGGCGACGCTGGCGGCGGCGCGCGGCGCCTTCCCCGGGCGGCGCCTGCTGCTGGCCTTCCAGCCGCACCGGTACACGCGCACGCGCGACTGCTTCGAGGACTTCGTCAAGGTGCTCTCCGGCGTCGATGGTCTGTTGCTGGCCGAGGTCTATGCCGCCGGCGAAGCACCGATCGTCGCCGCCGACAGCCGCTCGCTGCTGCGGGCGATACGCGTCGCCGGGCGGATCGAACCGCTGTTCGTCGATGACATCGGCGACATGCCCGGTGCGATCCTGGACGCCGCCCGGGACGGCGACGTGGTGATCACCATGGGCGCCGGCTCGATCGGCGCCGTGCCCGGGAAACTCGTGGGCGGCAAGGCGAGTCGATGAGCGCCGACCATCACCCCATGCCCCTGCGCGGCGAGTTGCGCCAAGACGAGCCGATGGCGCGGCACGTCTCCTGGCGCGCCGGCGGGCCGGTGGCGCGCGCCTACTTTCCCGCCGACCTGGCGGATCTGGCCGCTTTTCTGCGCGGCCTGCGCCACGACGAGCCGCTGCTGTTCGTGGGCCTGGGCAGCAATCTGCTGGTGCGCGACGGCGGTTTCGACGGCACCGTGGTATTCACCCACGACGCCCTGAAGGCGCTGCGGCTGGAGTCCCCGTCCGGCCTGATCTACGCCGAAGCAGGTGTGGCCAGCCCCAAGCTCGCGCGCTTCGCCGCCAACCACGATCTCGGTGGCGCGGAATTTCTGGCCGGCGTGCCCGGCACCTTCGGCGGCGCGCTGGCGATGAACGCCGGCTGCTACGGCGCGGAGACCTGGCAGTTCGTCGACCGGGTCTTGATGCTCGATCGCCACGGCGAATTGATAACGCGTCCGGCGGCCGACTTCGCCATCACTTATCGCCACGTCGGCCTGCTGGCGTCCTGCGACGAATGGTTCGCCGCCGCCTGGCTGCGCTTCCCGGCCGGCGATGGCCGGGCCTCGCGGGCGCGCATCCGCGACCTGCTGGAGCGGCGCATCGGCAGTCAGCCGCTGGCGCTGCCCAACGCCGGTTCGGTGTTCCGCAACCCGCCCAATGATCACGCCGCGCGTCTGATCGAGGCGGCGGGGCTCAAGGGTCTCGCCATCGGCGGCGCGCGAGTCTCGGAAAAGCACAGCAATTTCATCGTTAATCCGGACGGCGGAGCGACGGCGGGTGAGATAGAAATGCTAATCGACCAAGTCCAGGCCCGGGTCGGGGAAAAATTCGGCGTGCAATTGCAGCGCGAGGTGCGGATCGTGGGGGTGAGCGTTTGAAAGCCAGGGAGTTCGGCAGGGTGGCGGTGCTGATGGGCGGATCTTCCGCCGAGCGGGAAATTTCTCTGCTCTCGGGCGGCGCCGTGTTGGCGGCATTGCAGCGTGCGGATGTCGAGGCTCACGCCTTCGATCCGTCGCTGGCGAATCTCTGGGACCTCAAGCAGCAGCGCTACGACCGTGCCTTCATCGCCCTGCACGGACGTTACGGCGAGGACGGCACGGTCCAGGGCGCATTGGAGACCCTGGGCATTCCCTATACCGGCAGCGGCGTGCTCGGCTCCGCCCTGGCCATGGACAAGTGGCGCACCAAGCTGGTCTGGCAAGCCGCCGGGCTGCCCACGCCCCGCTACCAGCTGCTCGACGGCCAGACCGACCTGGCCCGGGTCGCGGAACAACTGGGTCTGCCGCTGATCGTCAAACCGGCGCGCGAGGGTTCCTCGATCGGCGTCACCAAGGTCGAGTCGGCAGACGCGATGGCGCCCGCTTACGCCGCCGCGGCGGCGCTCGATCCGCTGGTGCTGGCCGAGGAATTCGTCGCGGGACAGGAAATGACCGCCGCCATCCTGGACGAGCAGGTATTGCCGCTGGTGCATATCGAGGCACCCTCGGGCGCCTACGATTACCAGAACAAGTATTTCACCGATGCGGTGCGCTATCACTGTCCCGCCGCGCTGGACCCGGCGCTCGAGGCGGAGATCGGCCGCGTCTGCCTCTCGGCGTTCCGGGTGCTCGGTTGCCGAGGCTGGGGGCGCGCCGATCTGATCGTGCGAGCGGACGGGCGTTTCTTCCTGCTCGAAATGAACACCGTGCCGGGCATGACCGGCCACTCGCTGGTGCCGATGGCGGCGCGCGCCGCCGGCATCGGCTTCGACGATCTGGTGTTGCGGATCCTGGAGGGCGCGCACCTTGGCTAAGTTCGGCAGCATCAAGCGCCGGGAGCTGAAGGCGAGCCGCCAGGCCAGGGCCGCGGCGCGGCCGTCGGGCGACGGTTTCTGGGACCGGCCGCAACTGGTGAATCTGGTCGCCGACCTGCTGCTGCTCGCGGGCGGTGCGGCGCTGGTCTATGCCCTGGCGCTGGCGACCACGCGCCTGCCGTTTTTTCCGCTGCGCGAGGTGGTGGTGGCGAACGCGCTGGACAGGGTGACGCCGGGGGAGATCGCGTCCGCCGCCCGGCGTTCGCTCTCCGGCAATTTCTTCACCGTGAATCTCGACAGCGTGCGCGCCGCGCTGGAGAAGCTGGCCTGGGTCCGCCGCGCCTCGGTGCGGCGCCATTGGCCGGACGGCATCGAATTGACGATAGAGGAGCAGGTCGCCGCCGCGCGCTGGCAGCACGGTCCGGGCGAGGCGCGCCTGGTCAATGACCACGGCGAGGTCTTCGCTGTCCCCGAGCAGCCGGACCAGGCGGCGCTGCCGCTCCTGGCCGGGCCCGAGGGCAGTTCTGCGGAACTGCTCTCGCGCTACCGCGAGTTCTCGACCATGCTCTCGCCGCTGCACCGCACGCTGCGGCTGGTGGCGTTGTCGCCGCGTCAGTCCTGGCAGCTGCGCCTGGACGACGGCCTGACCCTGAAGCTCGGCAGAGATCACGCCAAGCATCCGATCGAGGAGCGGGTCAGGCGCTTCGTCGGCACCTACGCCGAGGTCGAGAGCCGCGTCAAGGTCCCGATCGGCGTCATCGACATGCGCTATCCGAACGGCTTCGCGCTGCGGCCGGGCACCCCCCAAAACGACAAAGGCAATGCATGATTAAGCTCCCCTCCATCCCCCTTCCCCAGGCAGGGGGCGACCATGGCTCTCGCGGCCCGCAGCTTTTTGGCAGGCTCGCCTCGGGGCGGCCCAGCGGCAAGCCATGGATGAACCTACCCCCCATCCCCCTTCCCGGGGCAGGGGGTGACTGCGGCTCTCGCGGCTCGCAGCTTTTTGGCAGGCTCGCCTCGGGGCGGCCCAGCGGCAAGCCATGAGCAAGGAAGCCAAGGATCTGATCGTCGGGCTCGACATCGGCACGTCGAAGATCTTCGCCGTCGTCGGCGAGCTGACCGCGGAAGGCACACTGTCCATTCTCGGCATCGGCAGCCAGGAGTCGCGCGGCCTCAAGAAGGGCGTGGTGGTCAACATCGAGGCGACGGTCAATGCCATCTCGCGCGCCGTCCAGGAAGTCGAGCTGATGGCCGACTGCAAGGTGACCGAGGTCTACACCGGCATCGCCGGCAGCCACATCAAGAGCAAGGACTCCAACGGCATGGCCGTGGTGCGCGAGAAGGAGGTGGCCCAGCTCGACGTCGAGCGCGCCATCGAGGCCGCCAATGCGACGCCGATTTCGGCCGACGACCAGATCCTGCACACCTTGGTCCAGGAATTCATCGTCGATGGCCAGGACGGGGTCAAGGAACCGATCGGCATGGACGCGAAGCGGCTCGAGGTGCGGGTGCACATCGTCACCGGCGCCGTCACCTCGGTGCAGAACATCGTCAAGTGCGTCCATCGCTGCGGCCTCGAAGTGGTCGACCTGGTGCTGCAACCGTTGGCCTCCGGCCACGCCGTGCTCACCGACGACGAGACCGACGTCGGCGTCTGCCTGGTGGACATCGGCGGCGGCACCACCGACATCGCGGTGTTCAGCCAGGGCGCGATCCGCCACACGGCGGTGATCGCGATCGCCGGCGACCAGATCACCAACGACATCGCCATCGCGCTGCGCACCTCGACCCAGGACGCCGAGGAAATCAAGATCCGCTACGGCGTGGCCCTGCAGCAGCTGGCCGATGCCCAGGAGATGATCGAGGTGCCCGGCGTCGGCGACCGGCCGGCCACCCAGTTGTCGCGCCAGACCCTGGCGGGGGTGATCCAGCCGCGCGTCGAGGAGATCTTCCAGAAGGTGCAGGACGAGTTGAAGAAGTGCGGCTACGAGCGCCTGCTGCGTGCCGGCGTCGTGATCACCGGCGGGGCCGCGGCGATGCCCGGCATGGTCCAGCTGGGCGAGGAGATTTTCCACAACACGGTGAAGCTCGGCGTGCCGCATTACGACGGCAACCTGCGCGACATCGTGCGCAATCCGCGCTATTCGACGGCCATGGGACTGATGCTGGAAGGCATGGCGCAGAAGAAGCGCGGCCTCAAGGTGCAAGGCACCAGGAGTTTCAAGCAGGTGCTGGCGCGGATGCGCTCCTGGTTCGTGAAGAATTTTTGATTGTAGTTCCTAGAAGGAGGCGAGCATGTTTGAAATCGTAGACAAGGATCCGAGCCCGACCATCATCAAGGTCATCGGCGTCGGCGGGGCCGGCGGCAACGCCGTCGAGCACATGATCCGGGAGGGCGTGCAGGGCGTCGAGTTCATCTGCGCCAACACCGACGGCCAGGCGCTGAAGAAGAGCTCCGCCGGGGTCAAGCTGCAGTTCGGCCCGGGCCTGGGCGCCGGCGGCAAGCCGGAGAAGGCGCGCGACCACGCCATGGCCGAGCGCGAACGGATCGCTGAGGCGCTCACCGGCGCCCACATGGTGTTCATCACCGCCGGCATGGGCGGCGGCACCGGCACCGGTGCGGCGCCGATCGTCGCGGAGGTGGCGCGCGAGCTGGGAATACTGACCGTGGCGGTGGTCACCAAGCCCTTCGAGTACGAGGGTCGGCGCATGAGCCTGGCCGAGCAGGGCCTGGCCGAACTGGCCCAGCACGTCGATTCGCTGATCGTCATCCTGAACGAGAAGCTGATGGAGGTGCTGGGCGACGAGGTGAGCATGCTCGACGCCTTCAAGTCGGCCGACAACGTGCTCAAGAACGCCGTCGGCGGCATCGCCGAGATCATCAACGTTCCCGGCTTGGTCAACGTGGACTTCGAGGACGTGCGCACCGTGATGGGCGAGATGGGCAAGGCGATGATGGGCTCAGCCAACGCCGCCGGCGTCGATCGCGCCCGCATCGCGGCCGAGCAGGCGGTCGCCAGCCCGCTCCTGGAAGGCATCGAGCTGTCCGGCGCGCGCGGCGTGCTGGTCAATATCACCGCCAGCGGCTCGCTCGGCATGAGGGAAGTCAAGGACGTGATGAACACCATCCGCAACTATGCCGCCCCCGACGCCACGATCATTTTCGGCACGGTGTTCGAGGAGGGCATGGAGGACCAGTTGCGCGTCACCGTCGTCGCCACCGGTCTGGGCGGCGCCATCGCCAAGCCGCAGGCGAAGCCGTCGATCAGCGTCGTGCCCAGCCTGCGTACCGGCACCGACGACCGGCCGTTCGAGGGCGCCAACGGCAGCCTCGAACTCGGCCTGCCGGCGGTGTTCCAGTCCGGGCGCAGCGGTGCGCGCAATGCCGCGGTCGATGCGATGGCCGCGAGCGGCGTGGACAAGTACGACATCCCCGCTTTCCTACGCAAGCAGGCCGACTGAGGCCATGACGGTGCGCTGGCGGCGGCGACGGCTGGGTCCGCCATGGTAGAATTCGCCTCCTATCCCTAGCAACCCAGCCATGCTCAAGCAGCGCACCCTCAAGACTCTGGTCAGCGCCACCGGCGTCGGCTTGCACAGCGGCGTCAAGGTGACGATCGCGATGCGCCCCGCCGCGCCTGGGACCGGCATCGTCTTCCGCCGGATCGATCTCGATCCGCCGGTCGATCTCAGAGCCGACCCCTACGCCGTCGGCGACACCCGGCTCGCTTCCTGTCTCGAGCGGGGCGGCGTCAAGATCGCCACGGTCGAGCACCTGATGTCGGCGCTGGCCGGCCTCGGGATAGACAACCTCTACATCGACGTCGATGCCGCCGAGCTGCCGATCATGGACGGCAGCGCTGCCCCCTTCGTCTTCCTGCTGCAGTCGGCCGGCATCCTAGAACAGAACGCGGCGAAGAAATTCCTGCGGGTGAAGAAACGGGTCGAGGTGCAGGAGGGCGACAAATGGGCGCGCTTGGAGCCCTACGAGGGTTTCCGCCTGTCCTTCTCGATCGCCTTCAACCACCCCGCGGTGAGCCAGACCGGCACCTGCGTCACGATCGATTTCGCCGAGCATTCCTATGCCCGTGAGGTGGCGCGCGCCCGCACCTTCGGCTTCATGCAGGACGTCGAAATGATGCGCGACAACGGCCTCGCGCTGGGCGGCAGCCTGGAAAACGCCATCGTGATGGACGAGTACCGGGTGTTGAACAGCGACGGCCTGCGCTACGCCGACGAGTTCGCCAAGCACAAGCTGCTCGACGCCATCGGCGACCTCTATCTGGCCGGGCACCCGCTGCTCGCCGCTTTTTCCGCGCACAAGTCCGGCCATGCGTTGAACAACGCACTGCTGCGCGCGCTGCTCGCCGACCAGACGGCCTGGGAGTTCGCCAGCTTCGAGCGCGCCGACCGGACGCCCGCGGCGGTGGCGCAGCTCTATCCGCGAGCAGCCTGAGCGCCGTCCGCGCCGACCTACGCCCTTCCGGATATAACTCAGCTGGCGCGGCCGACCAGGCGCTCCAGCGCTTCCTTCAGCGGGGAGCCTTGCGGCAATTCGGCCGACAATGAAGTTAGTCCTTGCTTCGTGCGATCGCTAATGGCTGAAAGGGATATGCCTGTCGACGGCGCCGGAGCTGCATCCCGGGGTTGCACCTTGACCCGGATTTCGCTAAGCTCGACCCCGTTTGAGCGCAATTCGTCGCCAAGACGGGGCGCGAGTTGCCGCAGTTTCGTCGCGACCGCGCCGTTGTCGGCGTTGATGACGATGACGCCCAGCTTGTAGTTGGCGACCCGGCAGGCCCGCGCCAGCGCCGCCGGAACCGCCGCCTGGACCAGCCGCTGGAGCGACAGCAGGCGCCCGGCGTGGGCGGCGAGGCGGGCCATCGCCTCATCCGCATTCAGGCAGTCGTCAAGAGTACGCGCTTGCATAGGGCCTCGTGCCAAGGGAGAACAAGCTGCATATTATTCTCGTCTCAGACCGGATGGCAAAGGCCAGGAGCATTCAGCTCACCTGGCGCCATTTCATGCTGGCGACCGCCGGGTTTCTCGCCCTGGTGGTGACGCTCAGTTCCCTGTTCTCCTACGTCACCGTGCGCCACGCGGCACAGATCCGCCTGCCCTTCCTGCAGGATCTGCTGCGCGCTACCAATGCCGCCGAGGCCGAGCGGAGCAAGACCTTCCTGCGCGACAACCTCAACGCGATGGCGGTCAAGCTCGGCCAGATGCAGGCCCAATTGATCCGCATCGATTCGATCGGCGCGCGTCTGTCGGCGCTGGCCGGCCTCAAGCACGAACCCGTTCAGGCCGGCCAGGGCGGCCCGCTGGTGGATCCGAGCCCGCTGTCCGAGGCCGACCTGCAGAACGCGCTCCTTGCGCTCAGCCGGCAGGTCGAGACCACCGGCGACAGCTTTTCCCTGCTGGAATCGCGCCTGTTGGAAGAGCGCGTCCGGAAAAGCATGTTGCCGACCACCCTGCCGGTGAGGGCGGACTGGATCTCGGCGGGTTTCGGCTGGCGCATCGACCCCTTCACCGGTTTGCGGGCGATGCACGAGGGCGTGGATTTCGCCGCCGACGTGGGCACGCCCATCGTCGCGGCGGCCAGCGGCGTGGTGATCAAGGCAGAATTGACCCCGGATTACGGCAACCTGGTCGAGCTCGATCACGGCAACGGGATCACCACGCGCTACGCCCACGCCTCGAAGATTTATGTCAAGGTCGGGCAGTTGGTCCGGCGCGGCCAGAAGATCGCCGTCGTCGGCACCACCGGCCGCTCCACCGGTCCGCATCTGCATTTCGAAGTGCGCGAGAACGGCGTCGCGGTCAATCCCAACAGTTTCCTGCAACACGCCGAAGCAGCGACGCATCTCGCCCGGCGCTGATCCTGTCGTCCTGATGCCACAGACGGCGGCGCGCGCCGCCGTGCTAAAATTCTAGCTTTCGCCGCCCTCGGCGATAACGGGTAACCGCATGATTTCCGGCCTTCTCAAGAAGATTTTCGGCAGCCGCAACGAGCGGCTGATCCGCCAGTATTCGCTCACCGTGCGCAGCATCAACGCGCTCGAACCCGCCATGCAGGCGCTCTCGGACGAAGCCCTGCGCGGCAAGACCGACGAGTTCAGGGCGCGCATCGCCGCCGGCGAGAGCCTCGACGCGCTGCTGCCGGAAGCCTTTGCCGCGGTGCGCGAGGCGGGCGTGCGCGTGCTCGGCATGCGCCACTTCGACGTGCAGATGATCGGCGGCATGGTGCTCCACGCCGGCAAGATCGCCGAAATGCGCACCGGCGAGGGCAAGACTCTGGCGGCGACGCTGCCCGCCTATCTCAACGCCCTGCCGGGCCTGGGCGTGCATGTGGTCACGGTCAATGACTACCTCGCCCGCCGCGACGCGGAATGGATGAGCCGCCTGTACGGCTTTCTCGGCCTGTCGGTCGGCATCAACCTGTCGCAGATGGAGCACGACGAGAAGCAGGCCGCCTACGCCGCTGACATCACCTACGGCACCAACAACGAATACGGCTTCGACTACCTGCGCGACAACATGGTGTACACGCAGGCCGAGCGCGTCCAGCGCGCGCTCAACTTCGCGATCGTGGACGAGGTCGACTCGATCCTGATCGACGAGGCGAGAACCCCGCTGATCATCTCCGGCCAGGCCGAGGATCACACCGATCTCTACGTCAAGCTCGACACCGTGGCGCCGCTGCTCACGCGCGGCGAGGCGGGCAAGCAGCAGGGCGACCCCGACACCGGCGACTACACCGTCGATCTCAAGTCCCAGCAGGTGCTGCTGACCGAGGCAGGCCACGAACACGCCGAGGAAATCCTCTCGCGGCTGGGGCTGTTGCCCGAGGGCGGCAGCCTCTACGAGCCGGCCAACATCATGCTGGTGCACCACCTCTACGCGGCGCTGCGCGCGCACAACCTCTATTTCCGCGACCAGCAGTACGTGGTCCAGGACGGCGAGGTGGTCATCGTCGACGAATTCACCGGCCGCCTGATGTCCGGACGGCGCTGGTCAGACGGCCTGCACCAGGCGGTGGAGGCGAAGGAGGGCGTGGCGATCCAGAACGAGAACCAGACCCTGGCCTCGATCACCTTCCAGAATTTCTTCCGCATGTACGCCAAGCTCTCGGGCATGACCGGCACGGCCGACACCGAGGCCTACGAGTTCCACCAGATCTACAATCTGGAGACCGTGGTCATTCCGACCCACAGGCCGATGATCCGCGAAGACCGGATGGATCAGATCTATCGCACGGCGCCGGAGAAGTACAAGGCCATCATCAACGACATCAAGGATTGCCACGGCCGCGGCCAGCCGGTGCTGGTCGGCACCACCTCGATCGAGAACTCCGAACTGCTCTCCGGCTTGCTGGACCAGGAAAAGCTGCCGCACCAGGTGCTGAACGCCAAGCAGCACGCCAGGGAGGCCGAGATCGTGGTCCAGGCCGGTCGCCCCGGGGTGATCACCATCGCCACCAACATGGCCGGCCGCGGCACCGACATCGTGCTCGGCGGCAACGTCGAGAAGCCGGTCGAAGCGATCAAGGAAGACCCGTCCTTGAGCCCGGAACAGAAGGCGGAGCGCATCAAGGCACTGCGCGCCGAGTGGGAGCAGCGCCACGCGGCGGTGCTCGCGGCCGGCGGCCTGCACATCATCGGCTCGGAGCGCCACGAATCGCGGCGCATCGACAACCAGTTGCGCGGCCGCTCCGGCCGCCAGGGAGACCCGGGCTCGTCGCGCTTCTATCTGGCGCTGGACGACCAGTTGCTGAAGATCTTCGCCGGCGAGCGCTTGAACAGCATCATGGTGCGCCTGAAGATGCCCGAAGGCGAGGCGATCGAGCACCCGCTGGTGACCCGCTCGCTGGAGTCGGCCCAGCGCAAGGTCGAGCAGCGCAACTTCGACATCAGGAAGCAGTTGCTGGAGTACGACGACGTCGCCAACGACCAGCGCAAGGTGATCTACCAGCAGAGGAACGATCTCTTGGCGACCGAGGACATCTCCGAGACGGTCACCGCGATGCGCCAGGGCGTGGTCCACGATACCTTCCTCGCCCACGTGCCCGCCGGCAGCGTCGAGGAGCAATGGGAGATCCCGGCCCTGGAACTCGCGCTGGCCGCCGATTTCCAGCTGCATCTGGCGCTCAATGAATGGATCGCCAAGGAGCCCGACCTGGCCGAGGAGGAACTGCTGCGCCGCATCCTCGACGCCGCCGATGCCGCCTACGCCGCCAAGGTCGACAGCGTCGACGCCGAGTCCTGGCGCGGCTTCGAGCGCAGCGTCATGCTGCAGAGCCTGGATACCCACTGGCGCGAGCATCTGGCGGCGCTCGACCATTTGCGCCAGGGCATCCACCTGCGCGGTTATGCGCAGAAGGACCCGAAGCAGGAATACAAGCGCGAGGCCTTCGATCTGTTCGAGAGCCTGCTGCAGTCGGTGCGCCTGGAGGTGACCAAACTGCTGATGACCGTCGAGATCCGTTCGGAGGAGGCGATCGAGGAAGCCATCGAAGAGGCCGAGACCCCGCCGGCGCTGGCCAACGTCCAGTACCACCACGCCGGTTACGACGAGGTGCTGGGCGCTGCCGCCGACAAGCCGGCGCAGCCGATACAGCGCCACACCGAGAAGGTCGGGCGCAACGATCCCTGCCCCTGCGGCTCGGGCAAGAAGTACAAGCATTGCCACGGGAAACTGAGCTGAACCAGGACTTGCAGACCCTCGCCGAGGATGATGACGCCGTCCTCATCCTCGACCAGACGCTGCTGCCGCGCGAGATTGAGCAGCGTCGGCTGAATACCCTGGCCGAGGTCGCCCACGCCATCCGTGCTATGCAGGTGCGCGGCGCGCCGCTGATCGGCGCCTGCGCCGCCTACGGCGTCGCCCTGGCGCTGCGCCGGGACGCCGGCGATGACGCGCTCGATGCTGCGCTCAGCACGCTGGCCGCGACGCGGCCCACCGCCGTCAATCTCGACTGGGCGCTGGGCCGGATGCGCCGGCTGCTCGGACCGCTGGCACCCGCGCTGCGGGCGGCGGCCGCCTGGCGCGAGGCGCGCGCCATCGCAGAGGAGGACGCCGCAGCCAATGCCGCGATCGGCCGCCACGGCATGAGTCTGCTCGCCGGGATCGCGGCCCGCCGCGCAGGACGTGAGGAGCCGGTCCGGCTCATGACCCACTGCAACGCCGGACGTCTGGCCACGGTCCGCCACGGCACGGCGCTCGCCCCGGTCTATGCCGCGCATGACGCCGGCCTGGCCGTGCATGTCTGGGTGTCCGAGACGCGGCCGCGCAACCAGGGCCTGCTCACCGTTTGGGAGCTGGCCCAGGCCGGCGTGCCGCACACGCTGATCGCGGACAACGCCGCCGGCCTCTTGATGATGCGCGGACAGGTCGACATCGTCGTGGTCGGTGCCGACCGCCTCGCCGCCAACGGCGACACCGCCAACAAGATCGGCACCTATCTCAAGGCGCTGGCCGCGCGCGAACACGGGATCCCCTTCTACGTCGCAGCGCCGGTGTCCACCATCGACTATGCTTGTCCCGACGGCGCACACATCCCGATCGAGGAGCGTGACGGCCGCGAGCTCGGCGCGGGAGTCGAGGTGCCGGTCGCCAACCCGGCCTTCGACGTCACCCCGGCGAATCTGATCGCCGGCATCATCACCGAGCGCGGCGTCTTCCCGCCGGGAAACCTGGGAGCATCGGCGTGAGTGAACTGGACGCGCTGCGCGAAGCGGTGCTGGCCAGCGCCCGCGCCATGAACGCCGCCGGCTTGAACCGCGGCACGGCCGGCAACGTCAGCGCGAGGTGCGACGCGGGCTTCCTGATCACGCCGACCGGGCTCGCCTACGACGAGATTTCGGCAGCCGACATCGTCTGCATGACCCTAGCTGGAAGCGCCACCGGCGCGCGCAAGCCCTCCTCCGAATGGCGCTTCCACCGCGACATCTATGCGGCTAGGCCCGAAGCCGGCGCCGTCGTCCATGCCCATTCGCCCTTCGCCACGGCGCTGGCCTGCATGGCGCTCGACATCCCGCCCTTCCATTACATGATCGCGCGCTTCGGCGGCGCCGACGTGCGCTGCGCCCGCTACGCCACCTTCGGCAGCCAGGAATTGTCCGACGAGGCGCTCAAAGCGCTGGCCGGCCGCTCGGCCTGCCTGCTCGCGCACCACGGCATGCTGGCCGTCGGTCGCGACCTGAAACAGGCGCTGGCGCTGGCGCTGGAACTGGAGACGCTCGCCGAGCAGTACTGGCGCGTGCTGCAGATCGGCGAACCGCGCCTCTTGCCCGAAGAGGAGATGGAACGGGTGCTGGAGAAGTTTTCCGGCTACGGCCAGCAATAAAAAAACGGCCGCCCGAGGGCGGCCGTCCGAGTGAGGCTGGAACTTGGAACTTCTTAGAACGCGTGCGTGATGCCCATGTAGAACTGCGAGACATCCGAACCGACAGGGCCACCAGCACCACCGACGGCGGTATCGCCGGGGCGGGCAATGGCGAACAGGTTGTACTGGCCTTGCGCGTCGTTGGTCAGCTTGGTATAGGTGACGCCGACGTTGGTGCGCTTGGACAGCGAGTAGCCGTAGCCCAGGCTCCAGGCCTTGGCGCCGGTGCTGCCGGCTTGGTTGCTGGTGTTGCCCGCCTTGGCGTAGGTCACGTTGACTTGGCTCGCACCGAAGGCGTAGGACACCGGCAGCAGCCAGGCGTTGCGCGACATTTCCGGGCCGGCGACGCCGCCAGCGACGGTGTCGTAGCGCGACTTGTTGTAGGCGATGCCGGCGGTAATGCCCATCGGGAAGGCGTAGCCGAACTGCAGGGTGTCGCCGCGCTGGTCCTGGCCAGTGACGCCACCTTCGGCCTTGGCATCCCAGTAGCTGTAGCCGGCCTTGATCGGGCCGTTGATGTAGTTCAGGGCGACGTTCAGAGCGCCGTTCTTGCTGCCGTCGTTCAGGCCGGAGCCCTCAACAGGGTTAGCAGCGCTCCACTGGGTGGAGTAGGCGATGCGGGCGCCCAGGCCGCTCATGTTCGGGGTGTCATAGAAAATGACGTTCGGGGTGCGGGTGCCGTTGGCGATGGTGGTGCCATTGACTTGGGCGAAGATGCCGTTGCCCAGGATGGTCTGCAACGAATAGACCTTGTAGCCCTCGATCATCGTGCCGTAGTGCAGGTCCTGGCGGCCGAGGTGCAGGGCGCCCCAGGCGCCGCCGATGCCGACGTGGGTGTTGCCGTCGCCGAAATGCCCGCCGCTAACGGAAGTGTCCGGCGCGAAGCGCTGGTCGATCAGGAAATCGGCGTAGTTGCCGTTGCCCATGTCTTCCTTGCCAGAGAACTCGAGCATCGAGGACTGGTCGGAGACGCGGTTCTCGGCCGAGTAGGAAGCGGCGCCGGTGTCGCTCAGCTTGTACTGCTCGAAGCCGACGCGGAACAGGCCGGAAATGCTGACGTTGGATTGCGCGAAGGCGCCGCCGGACATCAGGCCGGCGACGGCCAGAGCGATCAGTTTCTTTTGCATGTAGATCTCCTAGTTGGTGAAGAGTGCGGGCTTCCGTCTCGTCACGTGGTCGGCGTGTGTTGCGTGTGCTACGAGTGCCGCCCGCGCTATTCGCTTCATGGTTGAAGCTTCGCCAAGTTTGCCCTCCGGCAGGCCGGCGCGGCAAGGAGAATCAGGTTCTCCCGGCGAGATCCGCGGCTATCTGTTGTTTTTTAGCAACAGGCGGGAGAGGGCCAGGCCGGGGGAGGGCGCGCGCATCAACGCCTCGCCGATCAGGAAGGCGGCAACGCCGGCGTCCAACATCCGCGCCACGTCCTCGGGCGTCAGGATGCCGGATTCGGTGACCACGATCCTGTCCCTCGGGATGCGCGGGAGCTGCTCCAGGGTGGTGGCGAGATTCACCTCGAAGCTGTTGAGGTCGCGGTTGTTGATACCGACGAGCGGGGTCTCGAGCTGCAGTGCCAGATCGACCTCGGCCCCGTCGTGGGCCTCGACCAGCACGGCCATGCCCAGGCTCCGGGCCACCGCCGCCATCTCCAGCATCTGCGGCAGCGACAGGGCGGCGACGATCAGCAGGATTGCGTCTGCGCCCATCGCGCGGGCCTCGACGACCTGATAGGCATCGACCAGGAAGTCCTTCCTCAGCACCGGCAGGCGGCAGGCGGCGCGGGCCAGTCGCAGGGTTTCCGGCGAGCCCTGGAAGAATTGCCGGTCGGTCAGCACCGAGAGGCAGGCGGCGCCGTGCGCCTCGTAGTCTGCGGCGATGGCGGCCGGATCGAAGTCGGCGCGCAGCACGCCCTTCGAGGGGCTGGCCCGCTTGATCTCGGCGATCACCGCGGGCTGCCCCGCTGCGATCTTGCTCCGGATCGCGCCGAGAAAATCGCGCGCCGGCGGCCGGGACTCGGCCTCGGTCCTGAGCTCGGCCAGCGGCTTTTCGGCCTTGGCGGCCGCCACTTCCTCGCGCTTGACGGCGAGGATCTTCTTCAGGATGTCGGACATGTTCAGGAGTAGCGGCGGGTGTAGCGCACGAACTGGTCGAGCTTCGCGCGCGCCGCGCCGCTGGCGATCGCCTCCCTGGCGCGTTTGATGCCGTCGCTGATGGAGTCGGCGAGATTGGCGGCATAGAGCGCAGCACCGGCGTTCAGCACCACGATCTCGCGCGGCGTGCCCTCCTTGTTCTCCAGCGCCTCGATCACCATTTCTTTCGATTCCCGGGCGTCGGCGACGCGCAGGCCGCGGTTCGACATCATCCGCAGGCCGAAGTCCTCGGGATGAATCTCGTATTCGCTGATCTCGCCGTCCTTGAGTTCGCCGACCATGGTGGTGGCGCCCAGCGAGATTTCGTCCATGCCGTCCTTGCCCCAGACCACCAGCACGTGGTTCGCGCCCAAGCGCTCCATGACCCGCACCAGGATGCCGACCAGGTCGGGGTGGAAGACGCCCATCAGGGTGTTCGGGGCGCCGGCCGGGTTGGTGAGCGGTCCCAGGATGTTGAAGATGGTGCGCACGCCCATTTCGCGCCGCACCGGCGCCACGTTCTTCATCGCCTGGTGATGGCTGGGGGCGAACATGAAGCCGATGCCGGTGGCGGCGATCGATTCGGCCACCTGCTGCGGCGTGAGCATGATGTTGGCACCCAGGGCTTCCAGCACGTCGGCGCTGCCCGAGCTGGACGAGACGCTGCGGTTGCCGTGCTTGGCGACCGTAGCACCCGCCGCCGCGGCGACGAAGCTCGCGGCGGTCGAGATGTTGAAGGTCTGGGCGCCGTCGCCGCCGGTGCCGACGATGTCCACGAAGTGCCGCTTGTCTTCTTCGGCTACCTCGACCTTGGTGGACAACTCGCGCATCACCTGGGCCGCGGCGGAAATTTCTCCTATAGTCTCTTTCTTGACGCGCAGTCCGGTGAGGATGGCCGCGACCATCAAGGGCGAGACCTCGCCCTGCATGATCTGGCGCATCAGGTGCAGCATCTCGTCGTGGAAAATCTCGCGGTGTTCGATGGTGCGCTGCAGGGCTTGCTGGGGGGTGATCATCGATCGGTCTCCAGGAAGTTCTTCAGGAGCAGGTGGCCGTGTTCGGTGAGGATGGATTCGGGATGGAACTGAACGCCTTCGATCCGGTGTTCCCGATGGCGTACGCCCATGATCTCGCCGTCCTCGCTCCAGGCGGTGATAGCCAGGCAATCGGGCAGGCTCTCCCGATTGATCGCCAGCGAATGGTAGCGGATTGCGCTGAAGGGGTCGGGCAGATCGCGGAAAACGCCTAGTCCGTCGTGGTGGATGCGCGAGGTCTTGCCGTGCATCAAAGTCTTGGCGTGAACGATCTCGCCGCCGAAGGCGGCGCCTATGCTCTGGTGGCCGAGGCAGACGCCGAGTATCGGTATTTTCCCGGCGAATTCCCGGATCAGGGCCACCGAGATGCCGGCCTGCGCCGGCGAGCAGGGGCCGGGCGAGACGACGATGCGATCGGGCCGCATCGCCGCGATCTCCTTCAGGGTGATGGCGTCGTTGCGATAGACGCGCACCGCCTCGCCCAGTTCGCCGAAGTACTGCACCAGGTTGTAGGTGAAGGAGTCGTAGTTGTCGATCATCAGTAACATCGCCCTCTCCTATTCAATCTGCGTGTCGAGGCCGCGCTCGGCCATTTCCGCGGCGAAGATCAGCGCGCGGGCCTTGTTCTGGGTCTCGGTCCATTCGGCGTCGGGATCGGAGTCGGCGACGATGCCGGCGCCGGCCTGGACGTAGATCCTGCCGTCCTTGATCACCGCGGTGCGGATGGCGATGGCCAGGTCCATGTCGCGGTTGAAGCCGAGATAGCCGACGGCGCCGGCGTAGATGCCGCGCTTGCTGGGTTCCAGTTCGTCGATGATCTCCATCGCCCTGACCTTGGGCGCGCCCGAGACGGTGCCGGCCGGGAAACTGGCGCGCAGCGCGGAGAGCGCGCCCTCGTCGTCCTTCAATTCGCCCTCGACGTTGGAGACGATGTGCATCACGTGGGAATAGCGCTCGATCGCGAAGCGTTCGGTGACGCGCACCGTGCCGGTCTTGGCGACCCGACCGACGTCGTTGCGACCCAGGTCGAGCAGCATCAGGTGTTCGGCGCGCTCCTTCTCGTCGGCGAGCAGTTCCTCGGCGAGCGCCTCGTCCTCTTCGGTGCTCGCCCCCCGCTTGCGCGTGCCGGCGATCGGGCGCAGGGTGAGCTTGGCCCGGCCGTCCTCTGCCTCCAGGCGCACCAGGATTTCGGGCGAGGCGCCGACGACGTGAAAATCCTCGAAGTCGAAGTAGAACATGTAGGGCGAGGGATTGAGCGTGCGCAGCGCCCGGTAGAGCGACAGCGGGCTGGCGGCGAAGGGCTTGCTGATGCGCTGGGAGAGCACCACCTGCATGACGTCGCCTTCGACGATGTATTCCTTGGCGCGGCGCACCGCCGCCTTGAATTCCTGCTCGCCGAATTCGGAGACCGCCGGGGCGGAGGCTACCGGGCTGCTGGCGGGAATCTGCGCCGGCCGACGCAATTGCGTCAGCAGCTCCTTCAGTCGCGCCTGGGCCTGCTTCCACGCCCCGGGAAAGCCGGGCTCGGCATAGACCACCAGGGTCAGCTTGCCCGACAGGTTGTCGACGATGGCGACCTCTTCCGAGAGCATCAGGAGGATGTCGGGCAGACCCAGGGCGTCGGACTTCTCGGTCTTGGCGAGCCTGGGCTCCAGGTAGCGCACCGTGTCGTAGCCGAAGGCGCCGACCAGGCCGCCGGCGAAGCGCGGCAGGCCCTTGACGTCGGGAACCTTGAAGCGCGCCATGAACTCGGAAATGAAGGACATCGGGTTGGTGTGTTCGCGCCGCTCCGCCACGCGGTTGCCCGAGAGCAGCATCACGGTCGAGCCATAGACGGCGATGCGCGTCGCGGCGGCGAGGCCAATGAAGGAGTAACGGCCGAAGCGCTCGCCGCCCTGCACCGATTCCAAGAGGTAGGAATAGGGCGCATTGGCTAGCTTGAGATAGATCGACAGCGGCGTGTCGAGATCGGCGAAGGTCTCCAGGGTGACCGGTATGCGGTTATAACCCTCGGCGGCCAGCCGGTTGAATTGGGATTCGTTCATGATGGCTCCACATGAGATTGCGACGGGTATTGCGACGTGCGCGCGGACAGAGCAGACGCCGCGCGCGGGCGAAAAAAATCAGCGCCAGGGGCGCCAGGGCCAGGCCTCGAGGGAGGCTTTCTTCGTCGTCGTCAGGTTCATGTGGAGCGTTTCGGGTTTCAGGCGTCTATCAATATCGCTGCTGCTTCTATGGACGCCACTATAGCATCGCAATCGAGTTCGCGCACGTCGCAGCCCTCGTTGTAGCCGTAGGGGACGCAGAATACCGGGCAGCCTGCGGCGCGGGCGGCCTCCGCGTCGTGCTTCGAGTCGCCTATGTGCAGGTTGTTCCCGGGCAGGGTACCCAGACGTTCGCAGGCATGAAGCAGCGGCAGCGGGTGCGGTTTTTTCTCCGCCAGAGTGTCGCCGGAAACGGCGAACTCGAGGTACTGGTTGAGCCCCGTGGCGACCAGCAGCGGCCCGGTGAAGGCCGCCGCCTTGTTGGTGATCACCGCCATCTTCAGCCCCATCTTGCGGAAATGCTCCAGACCATCGACGACGCCGGGAAAGGGCTGCGCAGCCTTGCCGTTGGTCGCCGCGTAGTGGCGCCGGAACACCGCCAGGGCGCGCTCGTGCGCCTCCAGCGTGGGCGCTTGATCGCGACTCAGGCAGCGCAGCACCAGGTTGTCGATGCCGCGCCCGACGAAGTCCCTGATCTCGTTCTCGGGCCGCTGCGGCAGACCCAGCTCGCGCAGCATGCCGTTGGCCGCGGCGCAAAGATCGGGCACCGTGTCGAGCAGCGTGCCGTCGAGGTCGAGGGTGACCGAGCGGATGGCGGACGGGGGAAGCTGAGGAGGCTTCATTTCACCCGGGCGAGTTCGCTGCGCAGCGCCTTGATGACGCTGTCGTAGCGGTGGGCGTCACTCTCGCGTCCGGCGCCGAACACCGCCGAGCCGGCGACGAAGGTGTCGGCACCGGCGCGCGCGATCTCGGCGATGTTGTCCACCTTGACGCCGCCATCGACCTCGAGCAGGATCTCGCGCCCGGTCGCGGCCTTGTGCGCAGCGATCTTCTGCCGCGCCTGTTTGAGCTTGTTCAAGGTCTCCGGAATGAATTTCTGGCCGCCGAAGCCGGGATTGACCGACATCAGCAGCACGACGTCGAGCTTGTCCATGACGTGATCCATGAACACCAGGGGTGTGGCCGGATTGAAGACCAGGCCGGCCTTGCAGCCCGACTCGCGGATCAGCGAGAGCGAACGGTCGATGTGCTCGGAGCCCTCCGGATGGAAGGTGATGACGTTGGCGCCGGCCCTGGCGAAATCGGGAATGATCCGATCGACGGGCTTCACCATCAGGTGCACGTCGATCACCGCCTCGGTCAGCGGCCTGATCGCCTCGCACACCAGCGGGCCGATGGTCAGGTTGGGGACGTAGTGGTTGTCCATGACGTCGAAGTGGATCCAGTCGGCACCCGAAGCGATGACGTCGGTGATCTCTTCGCCCAGCTTGGCGAAATTGGCGGAGAGGATGCTCGGGGCGATTCTGAAACGGGACATGGCGGCTTTCCTGGAGGCGATAGCCGCGATTTTATCGGCTTCCTGCGGCCCCCCCGGTAAATCTTTCTGATGCTTGATATAAGCTGCGGCGATCTTGCTATGACGCGGCTTTTCGTGTGCAATGGCGGCATGGCCGAGAGCAAAAAATACGAGATAGGGGTCGATGTCGCCACGCAATACCTGGCCGACCAGTCCGACCCGACCGCCGGGCGCTACGTCTTTGCCTATACGATAGGCATCAGCAACACCGGCACCGTCGCGGCCCAGCTGATCAGCCGGCACTGGGTGATCACCGACGCCGAAGGCGGCGTCCAGGAAGTGCGCGGCTTGGGCGTGGTCGGCCATCAACCGCTCCTGGCACCCGGACAGCGCTTCGAATATACCAGCGGCTGCGCCCTGACCACGCCGGTGGGCACGATGAAGGGCAGCTACCAGATGGTGGCGGACGACGGCCTGCCCTTCGATGCGCCGATCGCCGAATTCGTGCTCTCGATGCCCAGGGTGCTGCACTAACATCGAGTAGGCAGAATTTCGTCATTGCGATTGCCGCGGCCCCGTGGGCCTCTCCATGAACCCTCCATCAACCCGGTCATTGCGAGCGCAGCGTGGCAATCCGACTGCCGCGGCCTGCGGCCGCGCAGTGACGACCGGAGGAAGTCCCTGCGGGACAGGCCGCATCCATGTCCCTGAAGCATAGCTATACGCTGATCGCGCCCATCTACGACGCCCTGCTCGCCGGCGCGACGCGCTCGCCGCGGCGGAAGAGCCTGGCGCCGCTGGCCCCGCACGCGCCGCTGCAGGTGCTGATCAACGGCGTCGGCACCGGCCTCGACCTGCCCCACCTGCCGCGACAGCACCGCTATGTAGGCCTCGATCTGACCGCGGCCATGCTGCGCCGCGCGGTCGGACGCGAGGCGGGCCTGCATTTCCACCCGGTACGGGGCGACGCGCAGCGGCTGCCCTTCGCCGACGCGAGCTTCGACGCGGCGGTGCTGCACCTGATCCTGGCGGTTGTGCCGGAACCCGCGCGCTGCCTGGCGGAGACGGCGCGCGTGGTGAAGCGCGGCGGAGCTATCCTGGTGTTCGACAAATTCCTGCGCCACGGCGAGCGCGGCTGGTGGAAGCGGGCGCTCAACCCGCTCACGCGCCGGGTCGCGACCCGTCTCGACGTGGTGTTCGAGGAAGTGCTGGCGGCTACGGACTCGCTGGCGCGCCTGCGCGACGAGCCGGCGCTGGCGGGCGGCTGGTTCCGGCTGATCGAATTGCGCAAGAACTAACCACCGATAAGTTCGTCAGCGCGATTGCCACGGCCCCGGCGGCCTTTCCATGAACCCACCGCCAAGCCCGTCATTGCGAGGCCCGCTGGGCCGCGGCAATCAGCTGCGGTAGTCGGCGTTGATCTTGACGTAGTCGTAGGACAGGTCGCAGGTCCAGACCCGCGCCTGTGCGTCACCGCGGCCGAGGTCCACCCGCACCGCGATCTCCGCCGGCGCCATCGCCTTCGCGCCCTGCTCCTCGCGGTAGCCGGGCGAGCGGCCGCCGCTTTCCGCCACCAGTACCTCGCCGTCGCCACTGCCCAGCCAGAGTCTTACGCCCGCGGGGTCGAGGTCGGCTATGCCGGCGTTGCCGATGGCGGCGAGGATGCGGCCGAGATTCGGGTCGGAGGCGAAGAAGGCGGTCTTGACCAGCGGCGAGTGGGCGATGGCGTAGCCCACGGCCCGGCATTCGGCGCGGCTGGTGCCGCCTTGCACCTCGATCTCGATGAACTTGGTGGCGCCCTCGCCGTCGCGCACGATGGCCTGCGCCAGCTCGCTCGCCACCGCGATCACGGCTCGCGCCAGCGTCGCGTAGTCGGCGCTGGCGGCGTCGCTGATTTCGGCATTGCCGGCGGCGCCGCTGGCGATCAGCACGAAGGAGTCGTTGGTCGAGGTGTCGCCGTCCACCGTGATGCAGTTGAACGACTGTTCCGCGGCTTCCCTGACCAGCCGCTCCAAGAGCGTCTGGCTGACGGCGGCGTCGGTGGCGACGAAGCCGAGCATGGTCGCCATGTTCGGCTCGATCATGCCCGCGCCCTTGGCCATGCCGGTGACGGCGACGGTCTTGCCGCCGACCGTGACGCTGCGCGAGGCCGCCTTGGCGACGGTGTCGGTGGTCATGATCGCGTGCGCCGCGTCGAACCAGCCGTCGGCCGAGAGCGCTGCGGCGCAGGCAGGCAGCCCGGCGACGATGCGCTCGACCGGCAGCGGCTCCATGATGACGCCGGTGGAGAAGGGCAGCACCTGGCTCTCGACGAGCCCGAGGAGCCCGGCCGCGGCGGCACAGGTGGCGCGCGCCGCGGCCAGCCCGGCCGCCCCGGTGCCGGCGTTGGCGATGCCGGTGTTGATGACCAGGGCACGGATCGCCCCGGCCGCCAGATGCTCGCGACAGAGCAGAACCGGCGCGGCGCAATAGCGGTTGCGGGTGAACACACCGGCGGCGCGGCTGCCCGGGGCCAGTTCGATCAACGTCAGGTCGCGCCGGCCGGGCTTCCTGATGCTGGCGCTGGCGACGCCCAGCCGGACGCCGGCGACGGGCAGGAGTTGATCGGCGGGAGGGGTGGCGTAGTTGATGGTCATGAATTCGGGCGGGCAAAAGCTCGCATCATAAGGGATTATTCGGGGTTGATTCGCCGCCGAACACGGTGCGCCACAGCTCGCGCACGGCGGCGACGCGGCTTGCCACCGACTCGCGGGCGACGCGGCCGGGCAGGCTGTTCAGGCGCTGCGCGTGCTGCGTGCGGCGGTATTCGCGGTAGGCGTCGCCGACGCTCGCGGCCAGCGCCGGCGGGATCAGCCCGAGCCCGCCGGCGATCCGGAGCAGCGCGATGTTGCCCAGGTTGGCGACGAGCTCGGGATGCTCGCCGGCGTGACCGAGCACCAGATACTGGACGATGAACTCGACGTCGATCAGGCCGCCGGGATCCTGCTTCAGGTCGAAGCCGTCGTCGGCTTGCGTGGCCTTGGTGGCGTGGGCATCGACCATTTTCTGGCGCATCATTAGAACCTCGCGCCTGAGGTCTTCGAGCTCGCGCGGCTTTTTCAGGATCTCGGCGCGGATCTGCTCGAAGGCGCTCCCGATGCCGCGATCGCCGGCCGAGAAACGGGCCCGGGTCAGTGCCTGGTGCTCCCACACCCAGGCGGATTCGAGCTGGTACTTGCGGAAGGCGTCGAGCGAGCTGACCAGGAGACCCGAGTCGCCGTTCGGCCGCAGCCGCAGGTCGGTCTCGAACAGGATGCCGGCCGGCGTCCTGCCGGAGATCCAGGTGTTGATGCGCATCGCCAGCCGGGCGTAGATTTGCGCCGCTTCTGGTGACGGGTCGTCGAACAGGAAGATCAGGTCGAGGTCGGAGGCGTAACCCAGTTCCTTGCCGCCCAGCTTGCCGTAGCTGATGATGGCGAAGCGCGGCAGCTCGAGGTGGCGCTTGGGCAGCTTGCGCCAGGCGCAGACGAGGGCGAGATCGAGCATGATGTCGGCCAGCGCCGAGAGGTGGTCAGAGAGCCTCTCCAGCTGCAGCTGGCCGGCGATGTCCTGGGCCAGGAGGCGCAGCAGCTGGGCGTGATGGGCGTTCCTCATCATGTCCATCTGCTCTTCGGTGTCGGGCTCGGCCGCATCCAGGGCGGCCTGCAGCTGGCCCTGGAATGCCGCCCAGTCGGGCACCGCTTCGAGCAGGCGCGGATCGAGCAGTTCGTCGAGCAGCAGCGGATGCTGCCCCAGGTAGTCGGCCGCCCAGGCCGAGGCGCTGGCCAGTTCCGCGACCCGCGCGAGCGCCCGCGGATATTCCAGCAAAAGTTCCAGGTAGGCCGCCCGGCGCGCGATGGCTTCGACGATGCCCAGGCTGCGCGCGAGCGTCTCGTCCGGGTTTTGCGTCGCGGCGCAGACCTCGACCACTTGCGGCACCAGGGCGTCGAAGCGCTCGCGCACCGTCGCCGCCAGCTGCTGGTAGCGGCCGGATTGGTGCATGCCGGCCAGACGCTTGGCAACGGCGGCGGGGTCGCGGTAGCCGATGCTGGCGAGCGAGGCCGCCTGGTTCTCGTTGGCGTGCCAGACCCCTTCGAGCGCGTGGTTGGCCTGGTTGGGGTCGGCGAAAACGGCCTCGAAATGCCTGGAGACGTTGCCGCGATGGTCGTCGAGTTCGGTCGCGAGCGCCTCGTAGCTGGAATAGCCCATCGCTTGGGCCACCAGCGCCTGATCTTCCGGCTGCTCCGGCGTGCTGTGGGTCTGCGCGTCGTCCAGGTATTGCAGCCGGTGTTCGAGGCGGCGCAGGAAGCCGTAGGCGCTCGTGAGTTCGCGCACCACGTCGGCGGCCAGGGTGCCGCGCCGGGCGAGCAGTGCCAGCACCTCGAGCGTCGGCCTGATCTGCAGTTGCGTCTCGCGGCCGCCGCGGATCAGCTGGAACACCTGGGCGATGAACTCGATCTCGCGTATGCCGCCGGGACCGAGCTTGACGTTGCCGGCCATGTCGCGGCGCGCCACTTCGCGCCGGATCTGCGCGTGCAGGCTGCGCATCGCGTTGATCGCGCCGAAGTCGAGATATTTGCGGAACACGAAGGGCAGCCGGATAGCCTCCAGTTCCCGCCAGCGGGCATCCGGCTCTCCCAGCGGGCGGGCCTTGATCCAGGCGTAGCGCTCCCACTCGCGGCCCTGCGCCACCAGGTAGTTCTCCAGCATCTCGAACGAACACACCAGCGGCCCGGAGTCGCCGTTGGGGCGCAGGCGCATGTCGACGCGGAACACCTGGCCCTCGCCGGTGACCTCGGAGATGGCGTTGATCAGGCTGCGGCCCAGGCGGGTGAAAAAATCGAAATTGCTGATCGCGCGCCCGCCCGAACCGTCGGTCTCGCCGTCTTCGGGGTAGACGAAGATCAGGTCGATGTCGGAGGAGGCGTTGAGTTCGCGTCCGCCCAGCTTGCCCATGGCGATGACGATCAACTGCTGCTCCTCGCCGGCCTCGGACAGGGGCCGGCCGAAGCGCGCTTTGAGCGCGCTACTCAGGATGGTCAGCGCCCTGGCCACGGCGATCTCGGCGATCAGCGTCATGGTCTCGGTGACTTCGGCGAGGTCGGCCAGGCCGGCCAGGTCGCGCGCCGCGATCTGGGCGTAGGCGCGCTGCTTGAAGCGGCGCAGTGCGGGTTTCAGCGTCTCCTCCGTGAGCGGCGGCAGCAGTTGGCCGAGTTCGGGCGCCGAGAGCGGCTCCAGCCAGGCCGAGGCCACCTCGTCTTGGATCCCGGGGCGGGCCGCGAACAGTCGGCTGAGGTAGCGCGACAGCGGCAGAATGTCGGTTAGGGAGGGCATTGGAGTAAAATTCAACTTTGATGCCGGAGAGCGGCCATTCTAGCCTTGATGCCCGGCCCATGGCCGCAGCCGGGCCGGAGTTACGCGCCGGCGATCCATTCATGCCAGATATCCTGCCCGAAATCATTGCCGTCTCGCGCCGCCACCCCTGGTGGCGCCGGGCCGCGCGCCTGGTCGCGGGCCTGCTGGTCCTTGGCTATTTCGGCTTCGCGCTGATCTTCCTGAGCCTGCGCTACGCGATACTGCCCCACATCGAGGACTACCGCGGCGACATCGCGCGCGCGCTGTCGGGCGCGATCGGGCTGCCGGTGACCATCGCCGGGATCGACGGAGAGTGGCAGGGTCTGCGTCCGCACCTGGGATTGCGCGGCTTCGCGGTGCGCGACCGTGAAGGCCGACCGGCGCTGACGCTGGACAAGGTCGAGGCGAACGTCTCCTGGACTTCACTGCTGCATTTCGGCTTGCGCCTTGAAAGGCTAGAGATCGTCTCCCCGTCGCTGACCGTCCGCCGCGATCCGACCGGGCGGATTTTCGTTGCCGGGCTGGCGCTCTCCAGCCAGAGCCAGGGGGGCGATTTTTCTGCCTGGCTGCTGGCGCAGCATCAGGTCGTGGTGCGCGATGCCGCGATCACCTGGCAGGATGAACAGCGCGGCGCGCCGCCGCTGGAGCTCACCCACCTCAACTTCCAATTGCAGAACAATGGCAGCCGCCATCGCTTCGGCCTCACCGCCGATCCGCCGAAGAATCTGGCGACGAAAATCGACGTGCGCGGCGACTTCAGGGGTAAAGGCCTGGATCAGCCTGACACCTGGCGAGGTCAGGCCTACGCCGAGCTCGACTACGCCGATCTCGCCGTCTGGCGCAGCTGGATCGATTATCCGCTGGAACTGCCGCGCGGCAGCGGCGGCATGCGCCTATGGCTGGGCTTTGCGAAAAAACAAGTCACCAGTTTCACCGCCGACATCGCGCTGGCCAACGTCGAGTTGCGTCTGGCCCATGATCTGCCGCTGCTCGATCTGCAAAGCGTCAGCGGCCGCTTGGCCGGCGCGCGCCTGCCGACCGGCTTCAGCGCCAGCGCCAAGCAGCTGGCGCTGACCACGGCCGACGGCATCAAGGTCGAGCCGAGCGACTTCCAGCTCTCCTGGAGTGCGGGCAAGGGCGCGGCCCCCGCTCAGGGCGAGCTCTCGGCCGACGGCGTAGACCTCGGCGCGTTCGGGCGACTCGCGGCTTTCCTGCCGCTCGATGCCGGCACGCGCCAGCGGCTGGCCGAGCTCGCGCCGCGCGGCAGGCTCTTCGGCCTCAAGGCATCCTGGAGCGGGACGGCGGCAAAACCGGTGGCTTACAGCCTGCTCGCCCGCTTCGAGAATCTGGGCATGCACGCCATCGGGCCCTTGCCCAGTGTCGAGGGCCTGACCGGCAGCGTCGATGCCAGCGAGCAGGGCGGTTCCTTCAGGCTCGCCAGCCATAAGGCGGCAGTCGATCTGCCCGCGGTCTTTGCCGATCCGCATCTCGACTTCGACTCGCTCAATGCCAGAGGCAGCTGGACGGTGGTCAAGGAGGGTATCGAGGTCAAGTTGGACAGCCTCGCCTTCGAGAACAAGGACGCCGCCGGCGTCGCCGCCGGCCGCTATCTCGCGCGCCCGAATGATCCGGGCGACATCGACCTCAGCGCCCGGCTCACCCGCGCCGATGCCGGCGCCGTCTGGCGCTACATGCCGCTGGTGGTGAACAAAGGTGTGCGCGACTGGCTGCACAGCGCGATCATCGACGGTACGAGCGACGGCACGACGCTGCGCCTGAAGGGCGACCTCACGCGCTTTCCTTTCACCGACCGGTCCGGCCTGTTCGAGGTCAAGGGTCAGTTCCGGGGGGCCACGCTGCGCTATGCGCCGAACTGGCCGGCGATCAAGGACATCACCGGCACGCTCGAGTTCATCGGCAAGGGCATGACCATCACCGCCAGTCGCGGCAGCATCTCCGGCGTCACCGTCAGCGACGTCCGCGCCCGGATCGACGACCTCGCCGCGTCGAAGGGCTTGCTCGATGTCAGCGGCAAGGCCAGTGGTCAGACCGCCGACTTCCTGCGCTTCATCGAGACCAGCCCGGTCGGGGAGCGCATCGATCATTTCACCGCCGGCATGGCAGCTTCGGGCAAGGGCGAGCTCGGCCTGAAGCTCGCCCTGCCGCTCGCGCATGTCGCCGACACCAAGATCGATGGCAGCTATCGGTTCGCCAACAACCGGCTGGTGCCGGGCGCAGGCATGCCGCCGTTGACCGAGCTCACCGGTCGGCTGCAGTTTTCCGGCGACAGCCTGAGGGCGGACAAGGTGCGGGCGAAGCTGCTCGACATGCCGCTGACCCTGAACGTGAACAACGGCGGCGACGGGACGGTGGCGCTCACCGCCGACGGCGGCGTCAATATCGCCGCGCTGCGCCGGCAGTATGCCCAGCCGCTGCTCGATCATCTCTCCGGCAGCACCACCTGGCACGCCAGCGCGCGCGTGCGCAAGCAGAGTATCGATGTCGCGATCGAGAGTCGGCTTCAGGGCATCACGTCGAGCCTGCCCGAGCCGTTCAACAAGAGCGCGGCGGAGGCCTTGCCGCTGCGCGTCTCACGCAAATTCCTGCCCCAGTCATCGCGCGATCAGGTCGATCTCACCCTGGGCAACGCCCTGGCCGCCCGTCTGGTCTATCGCCACGGCGGCCAGGGGGTGGAGCGTGGCGCGATCAGCGTCGGCGAACCGCTGGCCTTGCCCGACAGGGGAGTGCTGCTGGCGGTCAAGCTGAAGCGGATCGACGCCGATTTCTGGCGTCGCCTGCAGACCGAGTCTGGTGACCGCGGGATGCTGCCGCTCACCGCGGTGAGCATCAAGGCGCAGCAACTGACCATCTTCGGCCACGCCTTGAACGATCTCGCGCTCAAGGCCAGTCCGAGAGACGGCGGCTGGCACGCCGAGGTGAAGAGCCGGGAGCTCGCCGGCGCCCTCGACTGGCGCGGCGCTGGCGCCGGTCGCCTCACGGGCCACTTGAGTCGGCTGGCGCTGAACGAGACGGCGGCTTCCACCCTGACCAGCGGCCCCGAGCCCCAGGAACTGCCCGGCTTGAACATCGAGGCCGATCAGTTTCTGCTCCGCGGCAAGGCCCTGGGCAAGTTAAAGATCGACGCCGTCAATCGCAAGGGTGCTTGGGATGCCAAGCTCGACCTCAGCAACGAGGATGGCAGTCTCAGCGGTGACGGCACCTGGCGGTCAGCCGCGACCCAGGCCGATACCCGGCTGAAATTCACGCTGAATGCCAAGAATATCGAGAAGATGCTTTCCCGCGTGGGCTATCCGGATGTGGTGCGCCGTGGCCGCGCCATGCTGGAGGGCGATGTCGCCTGGAACGGGTCGCCGCTGGCGATCGATTACCCGTCGCTCGACGGCTCGATGAACGTCGTTGCCGCCGCCGGCCAGTTCAACAAGCTCGAACCGGGTGCCGGACGCCTGCTCGGCATCCTCAGTTTGCAATCGCTGCCGCGCCGGATTACGCTCAACTTCCGCGATATTTTCAGCGAGGGTTTCGCCTTCGACAGCATCGCCGGGCAGATCGGCATGAAGCACGGCGTGATGAGCTCGGACGACCTGAGAATCCAGGGGCCGTCGGCCAAGATCCTGATGAGCGGCAGCGTCGATCTGTCGCGGGAGACGCAAAATCTCAAGGTCAGGGTGCAACCCGCGATCGGCGAATCGCTCTCGGTCGGCGCGATCCTGATGGCACATCCGGCGGTGGGCGCGATCGCATACCTGGTGCAGAAGCTGCTGCGCGATCCGATCGACCAGGCGTTCTCATACGAGTATTCGGTGACCGGCACCTGGGCCGACCCCAAGGTCGAAAAACTTTCCGCGCCGCAGGCGCAGGAGGCTGGAGGGACGGGTCATGAGTAGCAGAACGAAGATTGCCGCGGTGCAGATGATTTCCGGCCCCGAGGTCGGCGCCAATCTGCTCGAAGCGGCGCGCCTGATCGAGCAGGCAGCGGCGGAGGGCGCGCAACTGGTGGCCCTGCCGGAGTATTTCCCGCTGATCGGCGCCAGCGACGCGGCGCGCCTGGAAGCGCGCGAGCGGGACGGCGACGGGCCGATCCAGGGCTTCCTCTCCGAGACCGCGAAGCGGCACGGCATCTGGCTGGTCGGCGGCTCGCTGCCGCTGGCCGCCGACGACCCGGGCAAGCTGCGCAACACCTGTCTGGTCTATGACGAGACCGGCCGGCGGGTGCTGCGCTACGACAAGATTCACCTGTTCGGCTTCGCGCGCGGGGCGGAGCGCTACGACGAGAGTCTGACCATCGAGCCGGGCAGCGAGGTGGCGGTCGTGGACTCGCCCTTCGGCCGCATCGGCCTGGCGATCTGCTACGATCTGCGCTTTCCGGAACTGTTCCGGGCGATGGGGGCGGTGGATCTGCTGGTGCTGCCCGCCGCCTTCACCGAGACCACCGGGCTCGCCCACTGGGAGTTGCTGCTGCGCGCCCGCGCCGTCGAGAACCAGTGCTACCTGCTGGCCGCAGCGCAAGGCGGGCGGCACCCGAACGGGCGCGTGACCCACGGCAACAGCATGATCGTCGATCCCTGGGGCGAGGTGCTGGCCCGGCTGGACAAGGGTCCGGGCGTCTGTCACGCCGAGATCGACCCGGCGCGCATTAGGGACGTCCGAGCGAGCCTGCCGGCGCTCAAGCACAAGCGACTTTAACGAACTGGTTACCCCATGACTGATCAGCAATCCGCCTACCTCACCGCCGAGCAAACCCTGCTGGCACCCTACGATCTGACCTCGGCCTCGGTCGAGGGCGTGTTCGGCGAGCTGCTTCGTCATCGCGTCGACTACGCCGATCTCTACTTCCAGTACGCCCGCTCCGAAGGCTGGAGCCTGGAGGAGGGCATCGTCAAGTCGGGCAGCTTCAACATCGAGCAGGGCGTCGGCGTGCGTGCCATCAGCGGCGACAAGACCGCCTTCGCTTACTCCGACGAGATCAGTCTGCCGGCCCTGACGGGCGCGGCGATGGCTGCGCGCGCCATCGCCGCCCAGGGCGGGACGGGAATCGCGCCCCTGCTGCGGGCGGGGCGGGTAGCTGTGCTCTATGGCGCAGCCGATCCGATCGCTTCGCTCGCCGCTGCCGAGAAGGTGAGCTTGCTGGAGCGGCTGGAGGGCTACGCCCGCGCCGAGGACCGGCAGGTCGTCGAAGTCATGGCCAGTCTCGCCGGCACCTGGGAAGTGGTGCTGGTGGCCAGGAGCGACGGCCAGTGGGTGGCCGACGTGCGACCCCTGGTGCGCGTCTCTGTCAATGTCATCATGGCGGCGAACGGCCGGCGCGAGCAGGGCTCGGCTGGCGGCGGCGGGCGCTTCGACTATGGCTACTTCTCCGATGCCGTGCTGATGGATTATGCGCGCAAAGCCGTGCACCAGGCCCGGACCAATCTCGCCGCAAAACCCGCACCGGCCGGCACCATGACCGTGGTCCTGGGTTCTGGCTGGCCGGGCATCCTGCTCCACGAGGCGATCGGCCACGGCCTCGAGGGCGACTTCAACCGCAAGGGCAGCTCCGCCTTCGCCGGGCGCATGGGCGAGCGTGTCGCCGCGAGGGGGGTGACGGTGGTCGATGACGGCACGCTGCCGGATCGGCGCGGATCGCTGTCGGTCGACGACGAGGGCAATCCGACGCAGCGCACCGTGCTGATCGAGGACGGCATCCTGGTCGGCTATCTGCAGGATTCGTTGAATGCCCGCCTGATGGGGGTTGCCCCCACCGGCAACGGACGGCGCGAGTCCTTCGCCCATTTGCCGCTGCCGCGGATGACCAATACTTACATGCTGAACGGCGGGCGGGATCCTCAGGAAATCATCGGCTCGGTGAAGAAGGGTCTCTATGCCGCCAACTTCGGCGGCGGCCAGGTGGATATCACCAGCGGCAAGTTCGTCTTCTCGGCGGCCGAAGCTTATCTGATCGAGAACGGCAGGATCACCACGCCGGTCAAGGGCGCGACCCTGATCGGCAACGGTCCCGACGTGCTCCAGCGGGTCTCGATGATCGGCAACGACCTGGCCCTCGACCCGGGGGTGGGCACCTGCGGCAAGGAAGGGCAGAGCGTGCCGGTCGGCGTCGGCCAACCGACGCTGAAGATCGAGGGCCTGACCGTCGGCGGCACCGGCTGAGAGATGCCCGCCTCATTCCAGGTAGCGCGTGGCGTTATCGAGGTCGCTGTGGATCGACGCCTTGCGCAAGGCGCTGACGAACTTGCGCCAGGCGAGGTCGGGTTCCTCGACCTTCAGCACGTAGGTGTTCGGATCGCTGCGTGACTTGCGTAGGACACGCACGCGCAGATGGCTCTGGTCGGCGCGGCCGAGATCGATGCGCGCCACGCCCTCGACCTCCAGCGGCAGGGCGAGACCGGAGCGCGCCCGGAAGCCGTTCATCGAGCACTCGACGACCTGTAGCGTGTAGCTGCGCTGCTGCCGGCCGCTGCCGACCGCTAGTTGCGCCGGGCAGACGACGGAGAAGCGCTGGTGCCGTCGCGGGTAGTCCGTCGCGCGTTCGCCCCCCTGGGGCAGGGGCGGCAGCACCGCCCGATATGCGGGCAAATCGTAGATCGCATGGAAGCGGCGTATTTCGTCGGCGCTCAGGCCGGCGAACACCCGGGTGCGCTGGTTGAAGAAGTAATCGAGGAGTTCCGGCGTCATCACCGGGTCGTTGGTCGTGTAGAAGCGCTTCTCCGGGAAGATGATGTTGGGCATACGCAAGTCGATGAAGTAGCGGTACAGGTTCTTGGCGGGCTCCTTGTCGCCGTAGTACTGCTTGTAGATCCCGGGCGCGGTCTTGAGATCGACGTGGGCGCCCACGGCCGGCGCGCCGTTGACGAAGTCGTAATGCTCGACGGGATTCTGTTTCAGGCGCTTGAAAAACAAAATCGACTCGTAAAAGCCGATGTGCCTGGGATTCACCGCGATCACCAGATGGCGGGTGTCGAACAGCTTGGTCGAGTATTCGTACATGAACTTCATCAGCGGAAACAGGATCACCCCGCCCATCGCCTGGAATCGCCGGTGGACGGCGAGCGCCGAGACCTCCGCGATATTGCCGCCGGTCCTGCGGATAGCCTCGATGTTGAAGATCTTTTGCATGGGAAAGCCGAGCGGACTCTCCCGGATCAGCGAAATGGTGCCGACGATCCTGCCGTCGTATCTGGCCAGCAGTGTCGTGGTCGTGGGCAGTGCGTGATAGATGGTGGCGCGCATGCCCGAGGGATCGGGTTTCATGAACCCCGCGCGCACATAGGCGTCGTGCAGCAGGCTGAAGCAGTCTTCCAGCTCCTCCCGCGTCTCGGCAACCTTGAGCACCAGCTTGTCGGGTGGGGCCACGTCGCACTTGATCAGGTTGCGGAAAACTGCGAAGCGCATCGGGCGCGGCAGGACGCCGGTCGCCCGGCGGGCTAATTGACGGTAGAACCTGACGAATTTGTTGGGCATCATCGGCCAGTCGGTCCTGATCAATCGGTCTCTCATGGTAATACACAAACGACATATTATCAAAACTGTGGCAGCGAGGCCGCGCGTCGCATGGCCGAAACGCTGTCTCTGCCCACTCCTGTGAAATTGCTCATATGACAAAAGCATGTTAGAGTGAATTGTCGTGTCGAGCCCGGGTCGGCGGCAATCGCCCCCGTGGATTGAGGGAGTAAGCAATGGAGCCCCATGCGTTGGCAGCAGCATCAGCCGACGACAAGGACGGCGAGAGGAACGCCGGCCCAGGATGTCTTGGTTCGATCAATTCGCTGGTACGACTCCTCCCATCGGCCTGTCTGGTCTTGGCCGCGGCCGCCTCGTTCGCTTTGCCCATCGGCGGGCGGACCACGGCGGGCAATGCCAGCGTGACTGCGGAATCCCCCACCGCTCTCGCGATCACCCAGAGCAGCCAGCGCGCGGTCATAGACTGGAGGAGCTTTGGCGTTGCCGCCGGCGAGAGCGTGGTCTTCAAGCAACCGGGTGCGGGTGCCGTGACGCTGAACCGGGTTATGGACGGCCAGCCGAGCGTGATCTTCGGACGCATCAGCGCCAATGGCCAGGTATTCCTGGTGAACCCCGGTGGGGTGCTGTTCGGGCCGACGGCGAGGGTCGATGTCGGCGGTTTGGTGGCCGCGACGCTGGCGATCTCGAATCGGGATTTCCTGGCCGGCAGGACGCAGTTTTCCGCAGCCGATGCCGCCGGCAGCATCAGGAACTCAGGCCGGCTCGGGGCAGAGGCCTACATCGCTCTGATCGCTCCGGAAGTCGCCAACAGCGGAACGATCGCGGCGAAAAACGTCGCGCTCGTCGCGGGCAAGAAGGTCAGCCTCGATTTCGCCGGCGACGACCTGCTCAAGATAAGAGTCGACGGGGCGGCCTTGAACGCCAGCATCGTCAACAGCGGTGCTATTTTGGCCGACGGCGGCACGGTGGTGCTCACGGCCCGCGCTGCCGGTGAACTGGTCGGGACGGTGATCAACCAGACCGGCATCGTTCAAGCCAGGAGCCTGAGCGTAAGAAACGGCCAGATCGTGCTCGATGGCGGCAGCGTCGGCAGCGTCGATGTCGCGGGTACGCTGGACGCCTCGGGCAATTCCGCCGGCGGCAGCATCGCCGTCTTCGGCGCCGACATCGATCTTCGGTCCACCAGACTCGATGCCTCGGGCGAGGGTGCCGGCGGCACGGTACTGGTGGGCGGGGACAGCCGTGGAACACCCGCGGCCGTGGCGGACAAACCAGTGAGCAATGCCCGCAACGTCAGCATCGACGCCGCCAGCATCATCATGGCCGACGCCAGGAACCGGGGCAATGGCGGCAAGGTGGTGGTCTGGGCCGAGAAAAACACCCGGTTCGACGGGCGCATCTCGGCGCGCGGCGGACCCGCTGGCGGCAATGGCGGCATGGTCGAGACTTCAGGCGCCCAACTCAAGGTCGGCAATAACGCTCGGGTCGACACTGACGCGGCGCGCGGCAGCGCCGGGATCTGGCTGCTCGATCCGGGCGACTTCACCATCGCCGCGAGCGGAGGCGACATGAGCGGTAGCGCGCTGTCAGGCAACCTGGGCACGGGCGATGTCCAAATTCAGAGTTCGTCGGGTGGCGGCGGCACGAACGGCGACATCAACGTCGATGACGGGGTGTCCTGGTCTAGCCATGTTTTGATGCTGACCGCGCAGAACAACATCAACATCAACACCGCCATGAATGCGTCGGGCACAGCCAGCTTGGCGCTGGAGTATGGACAGGGTGCGGTCGCTGCCGGCAATGCGAGCACCTACAATGTGTCGGCAGCGGTGAATCTTCCCACCGGCAATCATTTCAGCACCAAGCTGGGCTCCGATGGCAGCACGCTCAGCTACACCGTCATCAACAGCCTGGGTGCGGCAGGCAGCGCCACCGGCAGCGACCTGCAGGGCATGAACGGCAACCGCGCCGGAAAATATGCACTGGGCAGCGACATCGATGCCAGCACCACCAGCGGCTGGAATAGCGGCGCCGGCTTCCTCCCGGTGGGTGACGGCGCCATAGCATTCACCGGCCAGTTCGATGGTCTCGGCCACACGGTCAGCGGGCTCACGATCAACCGTCCGACGCAGGACTTCGCGGCCTTGTTCGGGTACATCGTGACGCCAGCCACGGTGAGCAACATCGGCATGGTGGGGGGCAAGGTCAGCGGCCAAAACAATGTCGGCGGGCTGGTCGGCAATAGCAATAATGGTACGGTCAATAACAGTTACGCTACCGGCAGCGCGACTGGGAACAGAGCTGTTGGCGGGCTGGTGGGTTATGCGGGAATTTCCTCCCGCATCACCAATTCCTATGCCACCGGCGCTGTGTCAGGGCATACTCAGCTTGGCGGACTGGTCGGGGGCGGCAATAGTGAAAGCATCACTAATTCCTACGCCAGTGGCGATGTGAGCGCAAGCGCCGATGACGGATTGTGGATCGGCGGGCTGGTGGGTGTGGATGTTTCCGGCACCATCACCAATTCCTATGCCACCGGCAATGTGAACGGCGGAACGTCGAGCTCCAGTGAGAAAACGGGAGGGCTGATCGGCTACAGCCTGGGCAGCGGCCGCTATACCGACGTTTATGCCACCGGCAGCGTGACGGGCTACACGGCGGTCGGCGGCTTGGTCGGCCAGAATAATGGCAGCATCACCCGCGGATATGCCAGCGGCCCCGTCACCTACGACACGACCTTCGGGAATGGGGGCGGATTCGTCGGGTTTAACTACGGTTTCATCAACAACAGTTTCTGGGACAAGAATACCGGGTATCCGACCGACGGCAACGGAAGCACTGCCGTGGGCCTGACCACCGCTCAGGCGCTGGCGCAGGCGAGCTACAGCGGTTTCGATTTCACCAACACCTGGTATCTTTCCGAGGGCAACACCCGTCCCTTCCTCAGGACGGAATACAGCACCGCCATCGGCAATGCCCACCAGTTGCAGTTGATGGCCGTGGATCCGAGCAAGGATTACACCCTGCTGCGCGATATCGACATGAGCGAGCTTGGCCGGGCGAGCGGTATGTGGAACGTCGCGACAGGCTTCGTTCCGGTAGGCACCGGCTCACCCTGGGCGCCATTTTCTGGCTCTCTCGACGGTCTCGGCCACACCATCGGCGGGCTCACCATCAATCTGCCGGCGACCGACCAGGTGGGCCTCTTCGGCGTCATCGCTGGCAAGATCAGCAATGTCGGACTGCGGGGAGGCGCCATCGCTGGACATGATTATGTCGGCGGCCTGACGGGTTATTGCAGCGCTTGCACAATCAGAAATGCCTACTCGACGGTCGCCGTGACTGGCAACGACAATATTGGCGGCCTGGTGGGAGCTAACTATGGATCCATCTATGATGCCTATGCCACCGGTGCGGCGTCAGGCAGGTCGCAGATCGGCGGCCTGGTGGGCTTAAACGAGCAGTCAATCAACAGATCCTATTCCACAGGACTGGTGACCGGCACCGGCACTTCGATCGGCGGCCTGATTGGGAACAATACCTACGCATACTTCGATTCTACCAATGGCCTCTACTGGGACAAAGGTTCGAGCGGACAGGATACCAGCGCCGGCGGAGCATACGTGGTAGGCATGGGCAGCGTCGGCACCACTCCTACCGCAGCCATGATGGATCACGCAAGCTTCGGCGGTTTCGGTTTCGATCCTTCAGGCAACGCCACAACCTGGCGTATCTACGATGGCCATACGCTTCCCATCTTGAAGGTGTTTCTCACGCCGCTCAGCGTGACCGCCAGCGCGGACAGCAAGACTTACGACGGTTTCTCCTATTCGGGCGGCAACGGCGTCGTCTATAGCGATCCCGCCGCCGTGCCGTCAGGGGCGCTCGGCTACGGCGGCAGCGCGCAGGGCGCGAAGAACGCTGGCTCGTACGCGATCACGCCCAATGGCCTGTGGTCCCCCCAGTACGACATTACTTTCAATGACGGCACGCTGAGCATCAACAAGGCGGCGCTGACGCTCAACGCGGTCACGGACAGCAAGGTCTATGACGGCGGTACCGGCTCCGCCGGCGTGGTCGGTACGACAGGTCTTGTGGGCGGGGACACGGTCAGCAGCCTGAGCCAGAGCTTCACCAGCAAGAACGTGCCGGGTGTGAACGGCAGCACGCTGGCGGTCAATGCCGGCTACACGGTGAGCGACGGCAACGACGGCAACAATTACATCGTCACGGAAAACACCGCCACGGGCAGCATCACCGCAAAATCCGTGACGCTCACCGCCCCCGTGGTGAGCAAGACCTACGACGGAAGGCTCGGCTACACGACCGGCGGTGCCGACTTGGCCGAACTCTCCGCCGGCCTGGTCGGGGGCGACAAGGTGAGCGCCGCGACCATCGCCTACACCGACAAGAACGCCGGGAACGGCAACAAGACCGTGACGCTCGACAGCACGACCTTGAGCGACGGCAATGGCGGGGCCAACTACAGCGTGACCCTGGCCGGCAATGCCGGCAGCACCATCGGCAAGGCAGCACTGACGGCGAGCGTGACGGCTGCCGACAAGGTCTACGACGGCACGACGGCGGCCGCCCTCACGAGCCGCACGCTTGGGGGCGTCATCGCTGGGGATGCGGTGAGTCTCACTGGCGGCAGCGCGAGATTCGACACCAAGGACGTGGGCAATGCCAAGACGGTGACGGCCACCGGCTTGCACCTTGCCGGCCTGGATGCCGGCAACTACACGGCCGACACCACGGCGACGACGAGGGCCGACATCACGCCGGCGAGATTGGACCTCAGCCTGACTGCGGGCATCACCGTCGCCAACAAGGTCTATGAAGGCACGACGGCGGCCACCATCACCGGCCGCACGCTCGCCGGCGTGATTGGCGGCGACGACGTCAGCCTCATCGGCGGCACGGCGACTTTCGACAACAAGAATGTGGGTACGGCCAAGACGGTGACCGCGATCGACCTGGCCTTGAGCGGGACTGCGGCGGGAAACTACACGGCGAACACCACGGCGACCACCACCGCGAACATCGGTCCCAAGCCGCTGACCCTGGCCGCGACCGCCGCCAGCAAGACCTACGACGGCAGCGATTTGGCGACGGTGACGGGCTACGGTCTGTCCGGCTTCATCGGCACCGAGACCGTGATCGGTGCATCGACTGGGGCTAGTTTCTCGGACAGGAACGCCGCGGATGGCAAGACCGTCGCGATTACCGGCATCAGCCTGAGCAATGGCGCCAACGGGGGGCTCGCGTCAAATTACAGCGTTGCCGGCTCGACCACCACCACGGCCGACATCGGCAAGGCGGCACTGACGGCGAGCGTGACGGCCGCCGACAAGGTGTATGACGGCACGACGGCGGCCAGGATCACGAGCCGCGCGGTCAGCGGCGTCATCGGCGGGGATGCGGTGAGTCTCATCGGCGGCAACGCGAGCTTCGACACCAAGGGCGTGGGCGATGCCAAGAAGGTGACGGCCACGGGCTTGGCCCTTGGCGGCTTGGACGCAGGCAACTACACGGCGAACCCCGCGGCGACGACGACGGCCGGCATCACGCCGGCCCGGTTGATCTACCTCGCCGACGCGGCCAGCCGCGCCTATGGACAAGCCAATCCGGCATTCACTGGCAGCGTCAGCGGTTTTAGGCACGGAGAAATCTTGGCCGATGCGACCACCGGCGGCCTGGTGTTCAGCAGCGCCGCCACACCTGCGAGTCCTGCTGGAAACTACGAGATCACCGGCGGCGGTCTGTCCGCGGCCAACTACAGCTTCAGCCAGGCGCCGGGAAACAGCGCCGCGCTCCGGGTGTTCGCCGCAGCCGAGCCGCCCGTTCTGCTCCCTGCGGTCCCGCTGGTCGCCCCGCCGTTGCCTATGCCTGAGGCAGAGGCAACGGTCTCGGCGAGCGCTGGGCAGAGCGAGCCGAACCGCCCCCGCGATGACTTCGTCCCGTGCAAGAGCGCCCTGTCGCAGAGTGCGCTAGGCGGCTATTCGGTTGCCTTGAGCTGCGGCGGCACGCCCAGCCGATAGCCGAGCTTTCGCCGTGCCGCCGGCCGTCAGCGCGCCTGGGACTGGATAAGCACCATGCCATGGGCGTAACATGGCGGCTATGAATAAGGAATATGACGAAAATCAGCCGCGCTGCCCCCGTCGGCCGTGATCATCGTGACGACCGCAAGGCTTCGGCTGATGCTGCAATTGCTCGCGACCCTCGCCGTCCTGGCTTGGCTGCCCGGCAATGCACTCAAGCTCGTCGCCTTTCTGGCCATCTGGGCGCTGGGTTTCGGTCGAGTTTCCCGACCAGAACTGCTGCTGATGCTCGGCATCAATGTCCTGTTCGTGCTCATGAATCTGGGCGCCTTGCGCCAGGGCGTATTCCGCTTCAATCGTCCCGACGCGCTCGGCATGCCGATGTACGAGTTCGTCATGTGGGGCTTCTACATTCTCAATGCCCTCCGCTTCCTCGACGGACGGCCGCCGCGGGGCGGACGATGGGCGGCGCTCGGGCTGGCGGCGGTGTTCGCATTGCCATTTTCCACCGTCGGCGACGCCACGGCATTGACCTTGGTGTCGGGAGCGATCCTTGCTGTTTGTCTCGCCCTCTATCACGAGCCGATGGATCTGGCTTATGTCAGCTACATGATCGCCATGGGCGCCATGATCGAATACGTCGGCGTCGGGACGGGACAATGGGCTTACCCGGGCAGCGACGGCGTACCGCTCTGGTTCGTCACGATGTGGGGCGGGGTTGGGCTATTCAGCCGCAGGCTGCTGCTGCCGCTGCTGTTCCGGGATGGGGTGCCGGGTACGGCGCGTTGACTTGAGCCTGCCTTAGGGTTTTGAGAGGAGGAATCCGATGGACCTGGACAATGCTTTGCGCGATTGGGCCGCGCTGCTCGGCCAGCCGCGGGTCCTCGGGGCGGCGGCGGCCCAGGCCGAGTATGGGCGGTGCACGACGGGAATCAAGCGCCGGCTGGCGGGCGCGCTGAGGCCGGGCGAGCGCGCGCAGATTCCGGCGATCGTCGCGATCGCAGCCCGTTTCAAGCTTCCGCTCTACCCGATCAGCACCGGCCACAACTGGGGTTACGGAACGGCCCTGCCGGCGAGCGACGACTGCGTAGTTCTCGATCTCTCCGGGCTCGACCGGATCGTCGACTTCGACCCGGACAACGGCCTGGTCACGGTCGAGCCCGGCGTCACCCAGGGGCAGCTCGCCAACTTCCTCGACCAGGGCGGGCATCCCTACCTGGTGCCGGTGACCGGTGCCGGACCGAGCTGCAGCCTGGTCGGCAATGCACTCGAGCGCGGCTATGGGATCACGCCCCACGCCGACCACTTCGCCGCGGTGATGACGCTGGAAGCGGTGCTGCCCGACGGCCGCGTCTATCGTTCGGCGCTGTCCGGGATCAACGGCGAAGCGCTCGACCGCGCCTTCAAGTGGGGCATAGGCCCCTATCTCGACGGCATTTTCTCGCAGAGCGGCTTCGGCATCGTGACCGAAATGAGCATCGCGCTGGCGCGGCGTCCCGACGGCATCAAGGCCTTCCTCTTCGGCCTGAAGCGGGAGGAGCAACTGGGCGAGCTGGTCGCGCGGGTGCGCGAGGTGCTGGCACGCTACCCGGGCGTGGTTGGCGGCATCAACCTGATGAACGCGCACCGCGTTCTGGCCATGGCGGTACCCTATCCGCGCGCCCGGCTGGGTTCCGACGGTCTCATTCCTCCGGCCCTGCTGTCCGAGCTCAGCCGGGACAACCAGGTGAACCCATGGACGGGATTCGGCACGCTCTACGGTAGCCGCGGCGTGGTTGCGGCGGCACAGCGCGAGATTCGCGACTTGCTCAAACCGCTGGCGTCGCGGCTGATCTTCGTCGGCCCCGCCGGCGCTCGTACCTTGGCCCGACTCGGTCGGGTGTTGCCGGGCCGTTATCGTTCCCGCTTCGCCAGGAGCCTGGACATGCTCGAACGCTCGCTGCAGCTGGTGGCCGGTCGGCCGAACGAGACGGCCCTGCCGCTGTGCTATTGGCTGAGCGGCAAGCGAGCGCCGGCTGACGCGGCCATGGATCCGGCCCGCGACGCTTGCGGCGTGACGTGGTACGCGCCGCTGGTTCAGATGCGGCCGGAGCGCGTCGCCGCCTATCTGCGCATGGTCACCGCGATCATGCGCGAATACCGTCTGGAGCCGCTGATCACCCTGACCAGCGTATCGGACCGCTGCTTCGACAGCACCGTGCCGCTGCTCTTCGATCTGGACTCGGAAGAGAGTCGGGAAAATGCCGAGCGCTGCTACTGGGCGCTGCTGGAGGCGGGCCGCAGCCAGGGTTTCCTGCCCTACCGTGTGGGCATCCAGACCATGAGCTGGTTGTCGCGAAACGACACGACCTACTGGCAGCTGGTCAGGGAAATCAAGAAGGCGCTCGACCCCGACGCCATCCTTTCTCCGGGAAGGTATGTCTGATAGATTGCCGGAGCGATAAGCCCCGATGCCCTGGTTCGCGCTATCCGGTCGGCTGACTCGCGCTGCCGGACGACGAAGCGTCGCTGCGGCATTCACGCTGTTCGGCGTAGCCGCCGCTCACGCCCAGTCCCCGATCCAGCCGATCTCACCCGACGCCGGCACCCTGATGCGCAATCTCGAGCCGCTGCCTGGCGCGGCGCCTTCCCTGCCCGCGCTGCAGGCGCAGTCGGCAGAAGCGGCACCGGCTCCGTCGAGGCAGCCACGCGGGCGAACCGCGCGCGTGGCAGCGGCGGAAGCGCTCGTGCCCGATCAGGCTCACCACAGCCTGTTGCTCGTAAACGACCTGATCGCGGCGAACTCCGCCCCCTCCCCGGCACCGGACGCCGGCTCGCTGCTGCGCAGCATAGAGCGTGCGCCCGGGCTACCGCCGTCTCCGCCAGCAGAGGCCCCTCGTCCGGGCCCGGGCGAACTGCGCGTGCTGGTCCGTGATTTTCATATCAGTGGCGTCACACTGAATTTCGAGGCCAGACTCAAGGAGCGGCTTCTGCCCTTCATCGGCAAAAAGCTAGACCTGGCAGGACTGGAAGCCGCCGTCGCCGCCGTCACCGAGGTCTACCGGGAACAAGGCTACGTTGCCCATGCCTATTTGCCGCCGCAGGCTATCACGGACGGCATCGTCGACATCGTCATCGTCGAGGGCAAGCTGGGGAAGGTTCGGGTGGCGAAGACTGAGCCGTCGCCGCGGCTGTCCGGCGATCGCGCTGCGCGCACCCTGAGCGAGCACCTGCCGGTCGGCGAGCCGCTCAAGACCGAACAGCTGGAACGCAACGTGCTGCTCCTCAAAGATCTCGCCGGAGTGAATGCCAGCGTCACCCTGGTGCCCGGCGCCCGCGAAGGGGAGATCGACGCGCACCTCGTCGTATCCGATACACCACTGCTGACCGCCAGCATCGGCGTCGGCAATGGCGGCGCGCCGGGGACCGGCGCCAACCAAGTCGCTGCCGCGCTGTTCGTGAATGGCGCCGCCGGCATCGGCGAACGCCTGAGCCTGAGCGCCATCGGCGCCAGCGGCCTCGACTATGCGCGCGCCGCGGTCGCCGTGCCGATCGCTTACTCCGGCCTCAGCATCGGCGCCAACATCGCGGCGCTGCGCTACCGGCTCGGCGGCAACTATGCCGGCCTCGATGCCAGCGGCGAGGCCTCGAGCGCGGGCCTCGCCGCCAGTTATCCGATCATCCGCAGCCGCGCACGGAATCTCTATCTGGATGCCAATTTCGAACGGCGTCATTATGTGAATCGCGCTCTGGGCGAGATCAGCAGCGACAAACGCGCCGACGTTCTCTCCTTCGGCTTGGCCGGCAACAGCCTCGATGGCTGGTTCGGCGGGGCATATAGCAACTACGCAGCGGCGCTCACCGGTGGCCGCCTCGACCTGTCGGCGTCAGCGGCGAGCCTCGCCATCGACGCGGCCTCGGCCCAGACCCAGGGCGACTATTCGAAGTTCTCCTGGACCGCCTCGCGCTTGCAGGCAGTGACCGCGCCTCTCACCCTGTACGCCAGCCTGTCCGGCCAGTTCGCGGGAAAGAATCTGGATTCCTCGGAAAAATTCTATCTCGGCGGCCCCAATGGCGTGCGCGCCTATCCGGTCAACGAGGCCGGCGGCGACGAAGGCTGGCTGGCGAGTCTGGAGCTGCGCGGTCGCCTCGAGCGCGAGCTCCAGGCGGTCGTTTTCGCCGACTTTGGCGGCGTGCGGCAGAACCGCAAGCTGTGGGCGGCTTGGGCGGGTAACGCCAACGTGCCCAATCGCATCGAGCTCGCCGGCCTGGGGTTCGGCTTGAACTGGACTACACTCAGTACCGCCGCGCGCTTGAGCGTCGCCTGGCGCCTGGGCAGCAACCCTTTGAGTGATGCCAACGGCAAGGACAGCGATGGCACGCGGCGCATTCCCCGCGTCTGGGTTCAGCTCAATCAATACTTCTGAGCAATCCTGCTACTTTTTCCGGGCGAGTTGCCGCCACAGCATCAGTACGACGCCGATGCTGATGGCCGAGTCGGCGACATTGAAGGCCGGCCAGTAGTGGCGGTCGATGTGAAAGTACAGGAAGTCCACCACCGCACCATGGATCAGCCGGTCGATGACGTTGCCCAGGGCACCACCCAGCACCAGCGCCAGTGCCAATGGCTGCAGCCGCTCATGGGCGTGGCGGCGCATCAGCGTCAGGATCCAGGCCGAGATCACCAGCGCCAGCGCCACGAAGAACCAGCGCTGCCAGCCGGAGGCCGACGACAGAAAGCTGAACGCGGCGCCGCGGTTGAAGACGAAAACCAGGTCGAAGAAGCGCGTGACCGTGACGCTCTCGCCTAGCCTGAACGCCGACATCAGCCAGGCCTTGCTCGCCTGGTCGAGAATGATGACGGCCGCGGACAGCGCCAGCCAGAGGGAAAACCTAGGCTGCCGCACGCGTCTCGCCCTCGCCGAACAGGTTGGCGGCGCAGCGGCCGCACAGTTCCGGGTGCAAGTCGGCGTGGTCGTGGTGGCCGACATCCGCGCGCCAGTGCCAGCAGCGGGGGCACTTGGCGTGCGCGGACGGCGTGACGATCACCGCTTCCGCGCCGGCGTCGGCGGCCTTGACCAGCGTGGTCTTGGAGCAGATCAGGACGAAGCGCAGATCGTCTCCCAGCGCCGAGAGCAGCTCGTACTTGGCGCCGCTGGCGCGGATCTCCACCTCCGCCTGGAGGGACGAGCCGATCGCGCCGGCGCCGCGCAATTCCTCCATCGCCTTGCTGACTTCGGCGCGTACTTCGCGGATCCGGCGCCAGCTATCGAGCAGTTGCGCTTCGTCGCTTGATTCCGGCAGTTGATGCCAGGTGCTGAGCATGACGCTCTCAGGATTGCCCAGTGCCGACCACACTTCCTCGGCGGTGAAGGCGAGCACCGGCGCCATCAGCCGGGTCACGCTCTGCAGTATGTGCCAGAGCGCGCTCTGGGCAGAACGGCGCGGGTGCGAGTCGGCGCCGGTGGTGTAGAGCCGGTCCTTGAGGATGTCGAGATAGAAGGCGCCGAGATCCTCCGAACAGAAGTTCTGCAAGGCCTGCGCTACCTTGTGGAACTCGTAGCGCTCGTAGTCGGCGCCGACCTGTTCCTGCAACTGCCGCGTCAGCGCCAGCGCGTGGCGGTCGATCTCCAGCCACTGCGCGGGTGCGAGCATCTGCGTCGCCGGGTCGAAGTCGGCGGTATTGGCGAGCAGGAAGCGCAGCGTGTTGCGGATGCGGCGGTAGGATTCGACCACCCGCTTCAGGATCTCATCGGAGATCGACAGTTCGCCCGAGTAGTCTGACGAGGCGATCCACAGGCGGATGATTTCCGCTCCGAGCTTGTCGCTGATTTCCTGCGGCGGCATGCCGTTGCCCTGGGACTTGCTGCGCTTGCGGCCGTTTTCGTCGACCACGAAACCGTGGGTGAGCAGCGCCCGGTACGGCGCGCGGCCGTCGAGCGCGCAAGCGGTGAGCAGGCTGGAGTGGAACCAGCCGCGATGCTGGTCGGAGCCCTCGAGATAGAGGTCGGCCGGGAAGGTGCTGGCCTCCCGGTGCGAGCCGCGCAACACGCTCCAGTGCGTGGTGCCCGAGTCGAACCAGACATCCAGGGTGTCGTTCATCTTGCTGTATTGGGCGGCATCCGGGCCGAGCAGTTCTTCGGCGTCGAGCTTGAACCAGGCCTCGATGCCGGCGCGCTCGACCCGCAACGCCACCTGTTCGAGCAACTCGGCGCTGCGCGGATGCGGCTCGCCCGTCTCGTTGTGCAGGAAGAACGGGATCGGCACGCCCCAGTTGCGCTGGCGGGAGATGCACCAGTCGGGCCGGTTGGCGATCATCGCGGCGAGCCGCGCCTGGCCCCAGGCGGGATAGAAGCTGGTGTCGTCGATCGCGGCGAGCGCGGTCTGGCGCAGCGTCGGCGTGCGCTCGCCGTCCATGCGCACGAACCACTGGGTGGTGGCGCGGTAGATCAGCGGCGTCTTGTGGCGCCAGCAGTGCATGTAGCTGTGGCTGATCTCGGCGGCGTCGAACAGGGCGCCGACCTCGCGCAGCTTGTCGATGATGGCGGGGGCGGCCGCCCAGATGTTCATGCCGCCGAACAGCGGCAGACTGTCGGCGAAGCGGCCGTTGCCCAGCACCGGCGTCAGGATCTCTTCGTTCGTCATGCCGTGCGCGCGGCAGGAAGAGAAGTCCTCCAGACCGTAGGCGGGAGCGCTGTGCACGATGCCGGTGCCGGCTTCCAGGGTCACGTAGTCGCCCAGGAACACCGGCGAGAGGCGCTCCGGGTAGAAGGGGTGGCGAAAGCGGATCAGCCCCAGCTTGGCGCCCTGGGCGCGGGCCAGCACCGGACCGCCCAGACCGTAGCGCAGGAGCGCCTGGGGGGCCAGGTCGCTGGCCAGGATCAGCAGGCCGCGCTCGGTATCCACCAGGTCGTAGCTGAATTCCGGATGGACGTTCAGCGCCTGGTTCGCGGGTATGGTCCAGGGCGTCGTCGTCCAGATCACCGCATAGACCGGCTTGTCCGGCAGCATCGCCAGAGCGAAGGCGGTTTTGATCCGGTCGCGATCGACCGCCTCGAAGCCGACGTCGATGGCCGGCGACTTCTTGTCCTGGTATTCGACCTCCGCCTCGGCCAGCGCCGAACCGCAGTCGAAGCACCAGTTGACCGGCTTCAGGCCGCGATACAGGTGCCCCTGTTCGAGCATCCTTCCCAGCGCGCGGATCTCCGCCGCCTCGGTCTTGAAGGCCATGGTCAGGTAGGGGTTGTCCCATTCGCCCAGGACGCCCAGGCGGATGAAGTCCCGCTTCTGCCGCTCGACCTGCTCGGCGGCGTAGGCGCGGCACAGTTCGCGCACCCGGTCGGCGGGGATGTTCTTGCCGTGCAGCTTCTCGATCTGGTGCTCGATCGGCAGGCCGTGGCAGTCCCAGCCCGGCACGTAGGGGGCGTCGAAACCGGCCAGGGTCTTGGCGCGGACGATGATGTCCTTGAGGATCTTGTTGACCGCGTGGCCGATATGGATGTCGCCGTTGGCGTAGGGCGGGCCGTCGTGGAGGGTGAAGCGCGGCCTCCCGCGCGCAGTCTCGCGGATCTTCTGATAGAGCCCTCGCGCCTGCCATTGCTTGATCCAGGCGGGTTCGCGCTTGGCCAGGTCGCCGCGCATCGGGAAGGGCGTATCGGGAAGATTCAGGGTCTTGCGGTAATCAGCCATTTTGGGTATTCGCGAAGTAGGTTCGGGTGGCATCGACGTCGCGGGCGATCTGTACCTTGAGGGCGTCCAGGCTGTCGAACTTGGCTTCGTCGCGCAGCTTGTGCAGGAAGTTGACCGTGACGTGGGCGCGATAGATCGAGCGGTCGAAATCGAGCAGATGCACTTCCAGGACGGGTTTCAGTCCGTCACCCAAGGTCGGCCGCACTCCCAGGCTGGCGGCGCCGGGCAAGGGCTTAGCAGACAGGCCGGAGACGGTGACGGCGAAGATGCCGGCGAGCGGCAGGCGCTTCCTCTTCAGCTGCACGTTGGCGGTCGGGTAACCCAGTTCGCGGCCGATCTTGTTGCCCTCGACCACCCTGCCGGCGATGCAGTAGGGGCGGCCGAGCAGCCGCGCGGCGTGCTCGATGTCGCCCGCCTCCAGGCACTCGCGCAGCGCCGAACTGGAGACGCGTTCCCCTCGCCAGTCGAGTGTGGGCATGGCCTCGACGTCGAAGCCGTGGCGCTTGCCGGCTTCCTGCAGCATCGTGCAGTCGCCGCTGCGGCCGCGCCCGAAGCGGAAGTCGTCGCCGATGATCAGGTGCCGGACTGACAGGCCCTGCACCAGGATGCGGAAGGCGAAGTCCTCCGCGCTCAAGGCGGCGAGCGCTGCGTCGAAGCGGCAGACATAGACCCGGTCGATGCCGCAACGCTCGATCAGGGCGAGCTTCTCGCGCAGATTGGTCAGCCTCGCCGGTGCCTGGTCCGGGGCGAAGAATTCGCGCGGATGCGGCTCGAAGGTCACCAGGGCGGAGGGCAGGCCGAGTTGCCGCGCCTGCGCCACCAGACGCGCGAGCAGCGCCTGGTGGCCTCGGTGCAGGCCATCGAAGTTGCCGATGGTGAGCACGCTCGATGTTGCCGCACGTTCCGGGACTCTGCGAAAAACCTGCATGACCGCGCCAAAAAAAACGCTGAGTATAGCAGTTGGTGTCAGCTCAGCCTGGACTTCGCGAGCGGCGGGTTCTTGGCGAAATAAGTCTTGATGCCTCGGAATATGGCCTCGGCGATCTTCTCCTGGTAGGCGTCGTCGTTGAGCCGTTTCTCTTCCTCGGGATTGGAGATGAAGTCGGTTTCGACCAGAATCGAGGGAATGTCGGGAGCCTTCAGCACGGCGAAGGCCGCTTGCTCGACCCGGCCCTGGTGCAGGGGGTTGACGTCGCCCAGTTGACCGAGAACGTCCCTGCCCAGCTTCATGCTGTCGTTGCTGGTCGCCGTCTGAGACAGGTCGAGCAGGGTGCGCGCGAGATAGGGGTCCTTGACCTTGAGGTTGACCCCGCCGATCAGATCGGAGGCGTTCTCGCGTCGCGCCAGCCAGCGCGCCGCGGTGGACGAGGCGCCGTGCTCGGACAGCACGAAGACGCTGGAGCCGTGCGCGGTCTGGTTGGTGAAGGCGTCGGCGTGTACCGAGACGAACAGGTCGGCCTGCACGCGCCGGGCCTTCTCCACGCGCTGGCCCAGGGGGATGAAGTAGTCGCCGTCGCGGGTGAGCACCGTGCGCATGTTCGGCTCGGCTTCGATCCTTTTCTTGAGTCGGCGGGCGACCGAAAGCACGACGTTCTTCTCGTGAGTGCCGGCCTGGCCGGTGGCGCCGGGATCCTCGCCGCCGTGTCCGGGGTCGAGCATGATGGTCACCATGCGCGCTATTTCCCCCGTTATCTCGCCCGGTTCCTGCCGCGGCAGCTTTGCTTGTTTCTGCAGCAATGCCATCAGCGGGTCGATCGGCTCGGCCGGGTAGAGGTCGAGCACCAGCCGGTACCCGTATTCGCCGACCGGCTTCAGGGTGAACACCTGCGGCTTGACTTCGCCCTTGAGGTCTACCACCAGACGCACCACGCCCGGCCGGTTGCGACCGGCGCGGATCAGCTTGATGTAGGGATCGGCCGCGGAAATCCTGCCGGGCAGTTTGGCGAGCACCGAATTGAACTCGACGCCTTCGAGATCCACGACCAGGCGCGCCGGATTGCTCAGTTGCCGGTAGCTGAATACCAGGGGCTGGCTGTCTTCGAGCGTGATGCGGGTGTAGTCCGGCGCCGGCCAGACCCGCACCGCCATCACGCTGCTGTGGCCGATGGCGCCTGCCGCGCTGCGGGTGACCAGCAGCGTCAGCGAGGCTGCCCCGAGCTTGAGCAGCTCGCGCCGGGAGAGCCGGTTCGCCAGTTTCTCAGGCATTGCAGACAGGCCCGCCCGCGGCTGCTGGCCGCGACGATTTCGGCCACGCGTCCTTGAGCGACGATGGCCAGACGCAGTCGCAGATCGGCGGGCGGCAGATAGCCGCCCGCGCGTTCCGGCCATTCGACGAGGCAGACTCCGTCGCCCTGGAAGTATTCGTCGAGTCCCGCATCAAGGTATTCTTCCGGCTGGTTGAATCGATAGAAATCAAAGTGGTACAAGTTTAATCTAGAAATAGCATAAAGTTCAACAAAAGTATAGGTCGGGCTCTTGACCCGGCCTTCATGGCCCAGGGCGCGCAACAGACCGCGCACCAGCGTGGTCTTGCCGGCGCCCAGATCGCCCTCGAGCGCGATCACCAGTCCGGGGACGAGCGCCGGCGCCAGCGCGGCACCGAGCGCCAGGGTCGCCGCCTCGTCGGCCAGGGGCAGGGACAGGCGGGTATCATCGTGCTCACTCTGCTCGTCGCTAGGCTCTGCATGCATTCAGAAGATCCTCAGGACTGGAAGCAACTGGCTGCCCGTATCAGGGCTTGGGGCACCGGATTGGGCTTTTCAGCCGTCGGCATCGCCCCGGTCACGGGCAGCGAAGCCGCGGAGGCGGGCTTGCTGGCGTGGCTCGCCGCGGGCTTCCACGGCGAGATGGATTATATGGCACGGCACGGAACCCGCCGCGCCCGGCCGGCCGAGCTGTTCCCGGGTACGGTCTCGGTGATCACGGCGCGGCTGGATTACTGGCCGGATGCCGCCGACGCCGACGAAGTCCTCGCCGACCGGACGCTTGCCTATGTCTCCCGCTACGCCCTGGGCCGCGACTACCACAAGCTGATGCGCGCCCGCCTGCAGCAACTGGCCTCAAGCATCGAAGCCGAGCTCGGCCCCTACGCCCACCGCGTGTACGCCGACTCGGCGCCGGTTCTGGAAGCGGACCTGGCGGCCAGGAGCGGCCTGGGTTGGCGCGGCAAGCACAGCTTGCTGCTCGCGCGCGCGGCCGGCTCGACCTTCTTCCTGGGCGAAATCTATACATCTCTGCCGCTGCCCGCCGATGCGCCGGTGTCGGCGCACTGCGGCACCTGCCGGGCCTGTCTCGATGCCTGTCCGACCGGCGCGATCGTCGCACCCTACCGGGTAGACGCGCGCCGCTGCATCTCCTATCTGACGATCGAGTTGAAGGGTAGCATTCCGGTCGAGTTGCGTCCCCTGATCGGCAATCGCGTCTATGGCTGCGACGATTGCCAGCTCGTCTGCCCTTGGAACCGCGCCGCGCCGCGCACCCGCGAGGACGATTTCGCCGTTCGCCACGGCCTCGATCGGGCCTCGCTGGTCGAACTGTTCGCCTGGAGCGAGGCCGAATTCAGGCAGAGGATGGCCGGCTCGGCCATCCATCGGATCGGCTTCGAGCGCTGGTCGAGGAACCTCGCGGTCGGCCTGGGCAACGCCCCGACCACGCCGGCGGTGGTGGCGGCGCTGGCGGCGAGAGTCCAGGACGGCTTGGCCCTGGTCCGGGAACACGTGGCCTGGGCGCTCGAACGGCACGGCCGCCTCCCGCCCTAGCCCGTTTGCCGGCACAGGTCCGAGTCGCTATAATCCGCAACCTCGTTGCACCGAGGCCGGCGTAGCTCAGATGGTAGAGCAGCGCATTCGTAATGCGAAGGTCGGGAGTTCGATTCTTCTCGCCGGCACCATCCTCAGAACATCCCAGGCTTGCGCACGGCAGGCCTTTTTCTTGCGGGAGAGACAATGCAGATCAAGGATAGCGTATTCATCGTCACCGGCGGCGCTTCCGGCCTGGGTGCGGGCACCGCCCGGATGCTCGCGGCGGGCGGCGCCAAGGTGGTGATCGCCGACCTCAACAAGTCGGCGGGAGAGGCGCTGGCCGCCGAGCTCGGGGCGCGCTTCCACGCGACCGACGTCGCCAGCGAGGCGAGCGCCCAGGCGGCGGTGGACCTGGCGCTCTCGGCCTACGGCGCGGTCAACGGCCTGGTAAACTGCGCCGGCATCGCCATCGGCGAGAAGGTGCTGGGCAAGGAGGGGCCGCACGCGCTGGCGTCTTTCGCCAAGGTCATCAACGTCAATCTGGTCGGCAGCTTCAACATGATCCGTCTGGCGGCAGGGGCCATGAGCAAGGGTACGCCCAACGCCGCGGGAGAGCGTGGCGTGATCGTGAACACCGCTTCGGTGGCGGCTTACGACGGCCAGATCGGCCAGGCTGCCTATTCCGCCTCGAAGGGCGGCATCGTCGGCATGACCCTGCCGATCGCGCGCGAACTGGCGCGCTACGGCATCCGCGTCATGACCATCGCTCCGGGCATCTTCGAGACGCCGATGCTGCTCGGCATGCCGCCGGAGGTCCAGGAAGCGCTGGGCAAGATGGTGCCCTTCCCGCAGCGTCTGGGCAAGCCGGCCGAGTACGCCGCGCTGGTCAGGCAGATCGCCGAGAACGAGATGCTGAACGGCGAGGTGATACGCCTGGACGGCGCCATCCGCATGGCGCCGAAGTAGTTCGCCTGGTCCGGGCTCGGCCGCACCATTCCCATGGCTGACGCCTGCTACCACTGCGGCTTGCCGGTGCCGGCCGGGGTCGATCATCCGGTGACCGTCGCCGGTCGTGCGCGGCGAATGTGCTGTGCCGGTTGCCAGGCGGTGGCCCAGGCCATCGTCGCCAACGGCCTGGACGACTACTACCGGCACCGCGACGCCCTGCCCGAGTCGCCGCGCGAGGCGCTGCCCCAGGCCCTGAAGGACGCCGGCCTATTCGACCATCCCGAGGTGCAGAAGAGCTTCGTGCAGGCGGTCAATGAACACGAACGCGAGACCTCGCTGATTCTCGAGGGCATCACCTGCGCCGCCTGCATCTGGCTGAACGAACAGCATCTGGCCCGGCAGGACGGCGTGACCGCGGTCAGCATCAATTACGCCACCCGCCGCGCCAGCGTCCGCTGGGACGAACGGGTGATCCGCCTGTCGCAGATCATCGAGGCGATCGCCGCCATCGGCTATCGCGCCCACCCCTACGATCCGGCGCGTTCCGAGCAACTGGCGCAGCGCGAGCGGCGTGCCGCCCTGTGGCGCCTGTTCGTCGCCGGCTTCGGCACGATGCAGGTGATGATGTACGCGATCCCGGCCTATCTCGCCGGCCGCGGCAGCATGACGCCGGACATCGCGGCTTTGCTGCGCTGGGCCAGCCTGTTGCTGACCCTGCCGGTGATCCTCTATTCCGCCGCCCCGTTCTTTGCCAGCGCCTGGCGCGATCTCAAGCTCGGCCGGGTCGGCATGGATGTGCCGGTGGCGCTCGGCGTCGGCAGCGCCTTCCTCGCCAGCGCCTGGGCGACCTTGACCGCCAGCGGCGCGGTGTATTTCGACTCGGTGACGATGTTCGTGTTCTTCCTGCTCGGCGGTCGCTATCTGGAAATGATGGCCAGGCAACGGGCCGCGCGCGGCATCGAGACCCTGGCACGGGCGGTTCCGGCGGTCGCCACAAGCCTGCCGCATTACCCGCGAATGGACGAAGTGCGCGTGGCGGTGGCGGAGCTCAGCCCGGGGGATGTCGTGCTGGTGCGTCCGGGCGAAGCCATCCCGGCCGATGGCGAGGTGATCTCCGGCGAGAGCGAGGCCGACGAGGCGCTGCTCACCGGCGAGAGTCTGCCGGTGGCCAAGCGCTGCGGCGACTTCGTCACCGGCGGCAGCGTGAACCTCGGCAGTCCGCTCCTGGTGCGGGTGCATCGGGTCGGCGCGGCGACGCGGATGGCGGCGATCCAGCGCCTGGTAGAGCGCGCCGCGACTGAGAAGCCGCGCCTGGCCGAGACCGCCGAGCGCATCGCGGGCCGCTTCCTCATCGCCCTGATCGTGCTCGCCGCCGCCGCCGGCATCTTCTGGTACTTCGTCGACCCCAGCCGCGCCCTGGGGGTATTCGTCGCCGTCCTGGTGGTGAGCTGCCCCTGCGCCCTGTCGCTGGCCACCCCGGCGGCATTGACGGTGGCCACCGGCGCGCTCTCGGGACTGGGCGTGCTGGTGACCCGCGGCCACGCCATCGAGACCTTGGCGCGGGCGGACCACTTCGTCTTCGACAAGACCGGCACGCTGACCCAGGGCCGGCTGTCCCTGATCGGGACGCTGCCGCTCTCGGCCTTGTCGGCGGAACAGGTGCTGGGCATGGCTGCGGCGCTGGAGACCGGTTCCGAGCACCCGATCGGGCGTGGACTGCTCGCCGCCGTGCGAGCCCTGAAGCTTGTGGCCACGCAGACGCCGCAGGAGGTGCGCGCCACCTGCGGCCAGGGCATCGAGGCCAGGCTCGCCGGAGAGTTGCTGCGCGTGGGCACCATCGCCTACGCCGGTGCCCTGCACGGCCGACCGCTGCCCGAGGCGGCGAGCCGCTGGGCCGATGAGGGCGGCAGCGTCGTCGGCTTGGCCGATGCCTCCGGCTGGCTGGCCCTGTTCCGTCTCAACGACAGCCCGCGCCCGCAGGCTGGCGCCGCGCTCGCGACCCTGCGCCGCGCGGGCCTCAAGCTATCCATCCTGAGCGGCGACAGCCCCGCCGCGGTGGCCCAGGTCGCCGCCGGGCTCGGCGTCGCGGACGCCCACGGCGCCTTCTCGCCCGAGGACAAGCATCGTTTCATCAGCGAATTGCAAAATAGCGGCGCGATCGTGGCGATGGTCGGCGATGGCGTCAACGACGCGCCGGTGCTGGCCCAGGCCCAGTTGTCCATCGCCATGGGGGGCGGCACCGATCTCGCCCGCAGCCAGGCCGACATCGTGCTGCTCTCCGACGATCTGCAGCAGTTGGCGCGGGGCGTCGGCCTGGCGCGTCGGACCTTGGCCGTCGTGCGGCAGAACCTGGGCTGGGCGTTCGTCTACAACCTGCTGGCGATCCCTCTGGCGATGGCAGGTTGGGTCACGCCCTGGATGGCCGGTATCGGCATGTCCGGCAGTTCGCTGCTGGTGGTGCTCAATGCCCTGCGCCTGCAGGGCAGGGCACGCTGATGGACATCCTGTACCTGCTGATTCCGCTCTCGGTGGTCCTGGTCTTCCTGATCGGGGTGGTCTTCTGGTGGTCGGTGAAGAGCGGCCAGTTCGATGATCTCGAAGGGCCGGCTCACCGCATCCTGATGGATGACGACCGCCCGATGGACATGTCCGGCGAGCGCGGGCGGGACGAAGACGCTAGCTGAAAACGACTGAGCACGGGAGCAAGGGATATGGAAAGCTTCATCGCGGGCAAGGATGCCTCGCTCGAATCGTCGATCGCCGCCATGCAGGGCAGGCTCGTAGCACTGGGCTTCCAGGTGGAGGAGCGCTCGTGGCTGAACCCGGTGGCCGACGTCTGGTCGGTGCACGTCCGCGAGCGCGACTGCCCGCTGCTGTTTACCAACGGCAAGGGCGCCTCGAAGCTCGCTGCGCAGGCCAGCGCCTTGGGCGAGTTTTTCGAGCGCCTATCCTGCAACTACTTCTGGACGCATTACTATCTGGGCGAGGCGATCGCCCGGCGCGGTTTCACGCACTATCCGCGCGAGCGCTGGTTCAAACCCGGGGAAGGAGGCGAGTGGCCCGAGGGCCTGCTCGATCCCGAACTGCGCCGGTTCTACAATCCCGAGGGCGCGATCGAGGCCCGGGCGCTGGTCGACCTCAACTCGGGCGATAGCGGGCGCGGCATCTGCGCCCTGCCTTACCTGCGGCTGCGTGATGGCGCCAGCGTCTGGTTTCCGGTCAACATCATCGGCAACCTCTACGTCAGCAACGGCATGGCGGCCGGCAACACGGCGCTCGAAGCGCGCACCCAGGCCTTGTCCGAGATCCTCGAGCGCCACGTCAAGTTCCGGGTCATCGGCGAAGGCCTGTGCCTGCCCGAGGTGCCCGATATGGTGCTCGAGCGCTACCCGCGCATCGCCGAAGGTGTACGCGCGCTGCGCGCGGCGGGCTTCGGCATCCTGGTCAGGGATGCTTCGCTGGGCGGGCAATATCCGGTGATGAACGTGACCCTGCTCAATCCCGAAGATCAGGGTTGCTTCGCCAGCTTCGGCGCCCATCCGCGTTTCGAGATCGCGCTCGAACGGGCGCTGACCGAGCTGCTGCAAGGGCGGGCGCTCGATGCGCTGGGCGGCTTTCCGGCGCCGGGCTTCGATCTCGAGGAGATCGCCAGCGCGCCGAACATCGAGATCCATTTCGTCGACTCCAGCGGCATCGTCGGCTGGCAATTCCTCGGCGACCGGCCGAACTTCGAGTTTTGCGACTGGAATTTCAGCAGCTCCACCGAGGAGGATTATCGCTGGCTGGTCGAGCGCATCCACGCCGACCAGCGCGACGTCTATATCGCCGACTTCACCCACCTGGGCGTCTATGCCTGCCGGATCCTGGTGCCCGGCATGTCCGAAATCTACCCGGTCGATGACCTCGAGTGGGAGAACAACAGCGTCGCCAACGACCTACGTCCCGCCATCCTGAACCTGCCGGGACTCGCCGCTGAGGAATGCGCCCGTCTGCTGGCGAACCTGAACGAACGGAGCCTCGCCGACCAGCGTCCGGTGGCGGAACTGATCGGTCTCGCCGCCGATCCCGGCTCGGTCTGGTCGGAGCTGCGCGTCGGCGAACTCAAGACGCTGCTGGCGCTGGCGATCGGCGACGAGGAGGCAATTCGCGAAGGTTGCGAGTGGATAGGCAATTTCGAGCACCTGAACGAGCGCCGCCGGCGCGTCTATCGCTGCATCGAGAGCCTGCTGAACCTGGGCGACGCTGCTCCCTACGGCGATGCCCTAGCGCAACTGTACGGGGCGGACGTGCTGCAGCAGGCGACGGACCTGCTCTCCGCGAAGCGGCGTTTCTTCGGCCTGGATGCGCCGGGTTTGGCTCTGGTCGGCTGCGACATGCACCGACGCTTGCTCGAAGCCTACGGGAAATTGCACGCCCTCGCCGGCAACGACGCCGCGGCATAATTCCGGTCCCACGACGCATAAGTTGACACCCATCAAAGTTTCATTCGGAGTCGCGTAATAGCATAATAAGGATACGCTAATCTTGATAGCGTCCGTCCAGAACGGCACGCAGCCCTGCGGCGGTGAAGAATTGATTCTTTACAAACTGGGAGGCGATATCCTCATGCAAGCGACTTACAACTACAAAGTCGTGCGCCAGTTCACCGTGATGACCGTGGTGTGGGGCATTGTGGGGATGCTGGTGGGGGCGTATATAGCGGCGGAGCTGATCTGGCCGCAGTTGAACGTG